>ERZ842401.58-NODE-58-length-133632-cov-5.590461_pt1 | contig 133632 bp, 121 predicted proteins | sample MGYA00521270_ERZ842401 | MGnify/ENA primary metagenome ERZ842401 (study PRJEB31892, sample SAMEA3878208) | bioreactor metagenome | biome: Moose rumen | place: Sweden | collected 2011-10 | study: EMG produced TPA metagenomics assembly of the PRJEB12797 data set... | reverse complement strand
GTCAGCAAATGAGCAAGGCGAATTTGCTGTCGAATCCCTTGCTCTCCGTTAAAAAGAAATAAAGTCGCACAAGCGGCTCTTTTTTTATCAGTTCAAAATAATAATATATAATTCTTTTGCTTTACTCATCATTGAACAATTTAATTGAATGTGATATAATTTTTTGCGGTGAAACTTATGAAAACCTTTATCATCGGCAAAAATGAAGCCGAACAGAGATTTGACAAGTTCATATCAAAAACTGTCCCCTCCCTTCCGCAGAGTCTTATGTATAAATACTTAAGAACAAAGCGAATAAAGCTCAACGGTAAAAAAGCTGAGATTTCGACAAGGCTCAAGGAGGGCGATAAGGTTGAAATGTATATAAACGACGAATTTTTTGTAAAAGAAGAATCCGTCTATGATTTTATGCGCGCGTCAAAAAATCTTGATATCATTTATGAGGATGAAAACATAATTCTTTTAAATAAAAAGGTCGGTTTACTCTGTCATCCCGACAACCGCGAATACGTTGACACGCTAATCGGAAGAGTTAAACGATACCTTTACGAAAAAGGAGAATATAACCCTGACGAGGAAAGCTCCTTTACGCCGTCGCTTGTAAACAGAATTGACAGAAATACGGGCGGAATTGTAATTGCGGCAAAAAATGCAGTTTCGCTTCGGATTCTCAATAAAAAGCTCAAGGACAGAGAAATTGAAAAATACTACCTTTGCGTTATCCACGGTTTTTTAAACAAAAAATCAGATATCCTCAAGGGATACCTGATTAAAAACGAAGACAAAAATATAGTTAAAATTTATAATAAAAAAGTCGATAATTCAAAGGAAATCCGAACGCAATATAGGGTTCTTGAAGAAAAGAACAACCTCTCGCTTGTTGAGGTCCATCTTCTTACCGGCAGAACCCACCAGATAAGAGCGCACTTTGCCTTTATAGGTCATCCGCTTCTCGGCGACGGAAAGTACGGGACAAACGAAATGAATAAAAAATACGGCTACAAAAAGCAGTTTTTGTATTCATACAAGCTGAAATTCAATTTTACCACCGACGCCGGAAGCCTTAATTACCTGAACGGGAAGACCTTTCAAGTCGATGACGTCTGGTTTAAGGATGAATTCCGAAACGGCTTGTTTTAAAGCTCATCCCAGTCGTAAAAGCCGAGCTGCTCCTCGTTATAAAAGCTGTCGGGGAAATTGCCGTTTTCGTCATATAAAAATTCAATATATTCTTCATCGGCGATTTCAAGCATATTTCTTTCCTTCTCATTTGAAAAATGCTTTAAAAACTTTTTGCCGCCCTTGTTAAAACTGTTTTTTTCTGACATAAAAACCACCTCAAGAATATTATTTGAGGCGGTTTTTATTTTTATTCATTATTTTATCATTTCGTTGAACTGTTCTTCGTTTATTATTGTCACTCCGAGTTGAGTAGCCTTTGTAAGCTTACTGCCTGCGTCCTCGCCTGCAAGCACATAATCGGTCTTTTTAGAAACGGAAGAAGAGGTTTTACCTCTGAAACTTTCAATTATATCACTTGCCTGCTTTCTTGAATAAGTGGGAAGCGTGCCTGTTAAAACAAAGGTCAGTCCCTCAAAACGGTTATCGTTGAACTCCTTTAAAGATGAAGTGTTCAAACCCCTCTCTTTTAAATCGGCTATCAACTGCTTTGACTGTTCAAGGCTGAAGTATTCTTTGACCGATTCCGCCATAATTTCACCGAAGCCGTCAATAGTCAGTATATCCTCAACCGAAGCGTTGGCAATATTATCAAGCGAAGAAAACTTTTCGCTCAAAAGCTTTGCTGCCTTTTCGCCGATGTGACGTATGCCCAAAGCAAAAACAAGCTTTGACAAATCGTTTTTCTTTGACTGTTCAATAGCGTTAATAAGATTTAAAGCAGACTTATTTCCCATTCGTTCAAGGGAAGCAATATCGGGCGCTTTAAGGTCGTAAATATCCGCAGCAGACTTAATAAGCCCGTTATTCACAAGCGCTTCAAGCACTGCGTCGCCGAGTCCCTCAATATCCATCGCGTCACGGGAGCAGAAATGAATTAGATTTCTCAAAAGCTGGGCAGGACAGTCGGGATTAGTGCAACGAATCGCAGCTTCTCCCTCCTCCCTGAAAACGGGACCTCCGCATTCGGGACAGACTGACGGCATTTTAAAAACGGAATTTTCGGTATGCTTTGTAACGGAAAGAATTTCAGGAATTATATCTCCTGCTTTTCTGACTATTACGGTATCGCCTATTGAAATGCCTTTTTCGGTAATGAAATCCTCATTATGAAGAGTAGCACGGCTGACAGTCGAACCTGCAAGCAAAACAGGCTCAAGAACGGCAATAGGAGTAAGAACGCCCGTTCTTCCGACGGCAACCTGAATATCAATAAGCTTTGTTTCCTTTTCCTCGGGCGGATATTTAAAGGCAATTGCCCATTTCGGGAATTTGGAAGTACTTCCAAGCTCTGCCCTTTGGGAAAAGTCATTGACCTTTAACACCGCTCCGTCAATATCAAACGGCAAGGTATAGCGGATTTCACCGATTCGCCTTATTTCATTAAGGGCATCCTCAATATTATCATACTCGTTATAGAATGGAACCGTTTTAAATCCCAATTCCTTAAGAAAATCAAGAGACTGTTTATGCGAGGTAAGGGTAACGCCCTCAACCTGCTGAATATTAAATACAAAGATATCAAGTCCCCTTTTTGCGGTGATTTTTGGGTTCTTCTGGCGAAGCGAACCCGAAGCCGCGTTACGGGGATTTTTAAACGGCTTTTCACCGTTAAGCTCCTGCTGACTTACAACTCTTTCAAAGCTTTCCCGAGGCATATAAACCTCACCTCTGACCTCAATAAACGGCAGTTGTTTATTAAGCCTTAAAGGAATGCTTTTGACCGTTTTAAGGTTCGAAGTAATATCCTCTCCGACATTGCCGTCACCTCTTGTAGAGCCTCTTGTAAAAACTCCGTCAGTGTATTCAAGGGAAACCGATAAGCCGTCGATTTTAGGCTCGGCTACATAATGAGCAGACGGGAAAACACCCTTTACCCTTTTGTCAAAATCCCTGATTTCTTCTTCCGAAAAAGCGTCCTGAAGGCTTTCCATTCTTACTGTATGAACAACGCTTTCAAAGGTTGAATCAGCCTCTCCTCCGACTCTGTGCGTGGGGCTGTCAGCCGTAAGCAATTCGGGATATTCCTCCTCAATGCTTTTTAATTCACGCATCATCATATCATATTCGTAATCGCTTATTTCATTTTCGTTTTTGACATAGTAAAGGTAGATATGATGATTTAATTCATCTCTTAAAAACTTTGCCCTGTTCTTTTTAATTTCAAAATCAGACATTTTTTTCCTCCGAATACAAATGACTTTTCTTATAAAAATAGATTTGGTGATAATTTTGGAAAAGATACGCAACTCGCTTATAGTTTACACAATAGGCTCTTTTATTTATAGCATAATAGAAATCGTCTCACGCGGTTTTACACACTGGACAATGGTAATTGCAGGCGGCTACGTATTCATAATTCTATATCAAATCAGCGTCCTTACCGAACAAAGCTATTATACCACACAAATCGTGATTTTTACAGCAATAATTACTGCAATTGAGCTGATTTTAGGACTTGTTTTAAACAAGCTTCTTAAAATGAACGTCTGGGATTATTCAAACAGACCTTTAAATTTTTTGGGACAGATTAACCTTTTCAATTCGCTTTTATGGCTTTTACTGTCAATTCCGTGCGTAATAGTCTGTAAAATATTAAGAACGCTTTTTAAACGCGCCTGACTCTGAATACCTTAACGCCGTGCGACGGAACCGAAGCTTCAATTCTGTCTGTTGTTTCAAATGAGGTATTGTCCCATAAATCAATACATTCGTAATTTCCAGAAGAAGGTAAATCTACTGCAATTTTATTTTTCAGTTCGGAAATATCCGCTTTCATATTCGCCTCTTTCGGTCCCTTGTTAAAGAAACAGACGGCAAACTCATTATTTTCAAGCGGCTTTACAAGAACATCGTGAATAAAATCAGTCTTAACACGGACACACTGAATACAGCGCTTATCCTGATTAACTGAAATCAGGTTTTTGTTTGTTACTATTTTTAACGTTGTATTGTCCTCGTCTACGGTTCCGTCCGGACGGATAAATTTTCTTAAATCGTTACCGAGTATAAGAGGAGCATTCATCATACACCAGAGGGTAAAGTGCGCCTTATTCTCTTCAAGAGTAAGATTTCCGTTGCCGACCTCAAGCATATCAGGGTCATTAAAAGCGCCGACGCGAGAGTACTTATTAAGCTTGACGTTTACCTCATAAATTCCGACAACTGACGCCCAGAAAGGCTTTATATCGGGGGTAGTACGCCAGAGATTTCCTGCCTTACTTCCCCATCTCCAAGGCTTATTTAATCCCCACTCGCAAATCGAATAAACTATAGGCTTTTCGGGAACGTTGTTTTTTTCGGAAAAAAGCTTAGCCGCTCTTTCTAATTCCTAACCCATATTTATATACTGCCTTGCTGCGCTGTCCATTTTTGAACCGATGGGGTTTTTAATTTCAATTATATTTTTTCCGTTATTTAATTTAACAAAAAGTTGAACACGTCCGGATTTGCTCCACGCCTTTGTCGGCGGCGCAGTAAATTCATATTCTTCGCAACCGTTTACGGTTAAGGTTGCAAATTTTTCACTGTCACCGCTCTTTCTTACAATAACAGTCAGTATATATTCTCCGTCAACGGGAATTGAGTCAACATTAAATTGAACATAACCCAAATTATAATCAAGTCTGCCGATATAACTCCCCTTTTCGTCATTTAATACCTTTGCAGAGCCCGAAAGGATACAGTTTTCGGGATTTAAATCCAAAGAAAACGAACTGTCCTTTGAAGAAATAATAATCTTTTCGATTAAAGGAGCCTTTGAAGGAATTTTTTTATTATGACAAAAATCATATTTAAAATATTCAATTCCCCACTCGGCAAGAGTTTCTGCATCAATACGCTCATTACCCAGAGAAGCCGGCAAATCTTCACACGTCAAAGTGCCGTTTGAAGAATACAAGCCGACCTTAAGGCCCAATTCATTTATTCTCTCAACAAGATTTTTTATTCCGCTCGGAAATGAGGTCAAGTCGCCCTGGAGCTTACCGTTTTCATCACGCATTGAGCTGTGCCAGCAGTCATCAATATTAACATAATTATAACCTGCTTCAAGTAATCCGCTGTCCTTCATTGCCTTCGCGGTGTCATAAATCAACTGTTCATTGATATTGGATGCAAAAGTATTCCAGCTTGACCAACCCATAGGCGGAGTAAGCGCAACGCCGTTTGAATACTCCTCACCTGCTTTAATGTGGACATCAAAATAGGATAAAGCCTTTTTCACCTCGCACAGAGGGCAGATATGCTTTTTCTTTAAAAGCTTAACACCGCCGCCAAGTACTGCGGCTGAACCGACAGCAACGGCAGATGTTATACCGATTTTTTTCATAATCAATTCCTCACAAATCCTAATAATAAAAGGTCAGTAAAATCAATTACTGACCTTTTAAGTTAAATATGAAGATTATTCAGCTTCAGTTTCCTGCGCAGGAGCCTCTTCGGCAGCTTCCTCTGCAGGAGTTTCCTCAACGGGAGCTTCCTCTACGGAAGCTTCCTCTACGGAAGCTTCCTCAACGGGTGCTTCTTCTGCAGGAGCCTCCTCTACGGGAGCATCCTCTACGTGAGCTTCTTCAACAGCAGCCTCCTCCGCAGGTGCTTCTTCTTCAACTACGGGCGGCTCAAGAAGAGCTTTGATGGAAAGAGAAATTCTCTTCTTCTCATCATCAATTTCAAGAACCTTAACCTTAACCTTTTCACCCATCTTAAGCACGTCGGCAGGCTTGCCGATACGGGAGTAAGAAATCTGTGAAATGTGGATAAGTCCGTCAACGCCGGGAATAATCTGGGCAAATGCGCCGAAGGTTGTAAGACCGACAATAGTAGCTTCAACCTCACTGCCGACAGGATAATCTCTCTTCATGATTTCCCACGGGTTATCCTCAACCTTCTTATAGCCGAGTGAAACCTTCTTGTTTTCCTTATCAAGAGACTTGATGTAGACCTCGACTGTATCGCCTACGTTTACAACCTCTGAAGGATGCTTGATTCTCTGCCAGGAAAGCTCGGAAATATGTATCATACCGTCAACGCCGCCAAGGTCAACAAATGCGCCGTAGCTTGTAAGGTTTCTGACAGTACCTGTATAAACCTGGTTTTCCTCTGCCTGTGCCCAAAACTTTTCACGCGCTTCTCTGCGAGCGTCGGAAAGAAGAGCGCGGATAGAACCGACAACTCTTCTGCGTCTCTTATCAACCTCAATTATTCTGAACTTGACCTGAGTTTTAAGCATATCCTCAAGAGAATCGTTTCTGTTAGCCTTTGCAAGAGAAGCAGGGATAAATGCCCTGAAGCCGTTTGCAGCAACAAAAAGTCCCTTGCCGTCGCCTACGATATCGGTAACAGTGCCTTCATAGACCTTTTCCTCATCTGCGGCAAGATCTTCCCAAACCTTTGCAGCGTCATATCTCTTCTTTGAAAGAGTAATTGTGCCCTCTGCATCGTTTGTCTTCATAATGATAAGATTAATCTCATCACCAATTTTAACCTCATCTCTGGGGTCTACAGTAGGATCATTACTGTACTCGTTGAAGGGCAGATAGCCTGTCTGCTTCCTTCCGATGTCGAGCTGTATCTCAGTAGCCGAAATGCCAACGACAACGCCAACTACTTTTTGATCAGAGTTCATTGCTTCAAGATTTTCTTCAAGCATTGCCTCAAAGCTCGTATCTCCGTCAGCTACAGAAATAGGCTCCTCCTTTACTTCAGTTGTTTGTTCGTTTTTGATTTCGGACATTTTAAATAATACCTCCTTGATTACACCGTCAGGCGTCGAAGCGCCGGCGGTAACGCCGACCGAATTAAAACAGGAAAAGTCAATTGAGGAAAGCTCATTTGCCGTTTCGATTAAAAATGTGGGACAGTTTTTCTGACACACTGCTTTTAATTTTGCGGTATTTGAGCTTGTCCTGCCGCCGACTATAACCATGGCGTCGTTAGTCATAGACAGCCCATACGCTTCCTTCTGTCTTTCTTCGGTAGCATTACATATTGTATCAAAAATTATTGCATTTGTATACAAAAATTTTAATTTTTTTTCACATTTTTTCCATTCATTAACACTAAAAGTGGTTTGAGAAACCAAAATTATGTCATTTTTACCAAAAATTGGGTTATTTTTTAGTATTTCTTCAAGCTCTTCTTCGTTTTTAAAGACGAATGACTCGCCTTTACAGTAGCTTCTTATGCCCACAACCTCGGGATGAGTAGAATCGCCTGCGATTAAAACAACCGTATTTTCGTTTGAGTTTTCGGAAACAATTTTATGAATCTTAGTGACAAAAGGACACGTAGCATTACAGGAAGGCTTACCGCTTTCCTGAATTTTTGATAGCATATCCTTTGTAACGCCGTGAGTCCTGATTACTACAAGGGAATCATCGTCCGCTTCATCGGGCGAGTCAATAATTCTTACTCCCCTTTTTTCAAGGTCGTTTATTACGGAAGGGTTATGGATAATAGGCCCTAACGTACAAACCTTTTTACCCTCGTCAACAAGAGAATAAAGCATATTAACGGCTCTGTCCACTCCAAAGCAGAAACCGGCAGTTTTTGCAAGCGTTATTTGCAAAGCTCTTCCTCCCACATAGCGGTAATGTCGTTCATTATCCTTTCGGTTGCCCTTGTAAGTTCATCCTTACTCTTTTTATCGGAGAAGCCGAACTCGCTGTTTTTAATAACTTTACCGTAAACGACGGTAATTGTATTCTTTTCATTATCCTTGCAAATAGCAACGGGAATGACATCTGCTCCTGTCTTTTTTGCAACATAAGCAGCGCCGTTTTTTCCCTGCTTGGGCTTACCCTCCTTTGAACGGGTGCCCTCGGGGAAAATCGCAAGATTCTTTCCGCGTTTAATAAGTTCAACGGAATACCTGACGGCATTTATATCCATTTTTCCCCTGCTAACAGGAAAAGAATTGTTATGCTTCAAAGCCCAGGAAGCTATCGGGTTTTTAAAAAGCTCTTCCTTTGCCATAAAATGAATTCTCGGTTTAACGCCGAGAGCCACAACAATGGGGTCGGTAGCGGAAATGTGATTAGGACAGACAATTATCGGCTTTCCGTCAGTGGGAAAATTCTCCTGACCCTTATATGTAACGTGGAAAACGCATTTATTAAGAAAGAAACCTACAGGTCTTATAGCAGTATGAAATTTGTATTCCCGAAATACGGAATAGTCAAATTTTTTAGCCATTATATCCTCTCCCTGATAACATTTACTACGGTGTCTATGGACTGCTCAAGGTTAATATCGGACGTATCGACGATTACGGAATCCTCGGCAGGCTTCAGAGGCGCAATTTCACGGTGAGAATCCTGATAATCGCGCTCCTCAAGCTCCTTGAGAACATCCTCATATTTTAATTCCTGACCTTTTTCAATAAGCTGAAGATAACGTCTTTTTGCCCTCTCTTCAGCAGAAGCAGTCAGAAAAATCTTAACCTGAGCGTCGGGAAGAACGACAGTACCGATATCTCTTCCGTCCATAATACAGTTATTTGCCTTTGCAATATCCCTTTGTAAATCAAAAAGGAAATCCCTTACCTGCTGAATTGCAGAAACATTTGAAGCAGCCATAGAAGCCTCGGGCGTTCTTATTTCGTCGGAAACATCCTCTCCGTTAAGATAAACCCTCTGCGTGCCGTCAATGAATTTAAGCTCAACAGTAATCTCGCTCAAAATCGGTACAACCTCGTCTGCGGAGTCAGTTTTAACGCCTTTTCTTAATGCGTAAACACCGACAGAACGGTAAAGCGCCCCTGTATCAACATAGATATAACCAAGTTCCTTTGCGGCAGCTTTTGCAATAGTGCTTTTTCCTGCGCCGCCGGGTCCGTCAATAGCAATATTTATCATAATAATTCTCCTTTTATTTTATAGATTAACACCGGCAAGATAACCGGTTGAAAAGGCAATTTGCAAATTGAAGCCGCCTGTATAAGCGTCAACGTCAATAACCTCGCCGCAGAAATAGAGGTTTTTACAAAGCTTTGATTCCATTGTTTTAGGGTTTATTTCTTTGACTTCCACACCGCCGGAGGTGATAACCGCCTCCTCAATAGGGCGAAAATCCGTAACGGTCAGTTTAAAATCCTTTAAAAGGTCGATTATTTCAAAGCGCATTTCCTTTGTAATCTGGTTTGCTTTTGTTGCAGGATGAATACCGGTCAACTTAACAAATACAGGTACAAGTGACTTTGGCAAAAGAGAATTCATTATATTTATAATCGCCTTTGAAGGACTTTCTTTAAATTCACGTAGTAATCTTTTGTCAAGCTGTTCGTTTGTCAAAGCAGGCTTTAAGTCAATATGTATTTCATATTTTCCGCTCTTCATTTCTCTAATATGGCTTGAAGCGCTTAAAATCACGGGACCCGAAACGCCGAAATGAGTGAAAAGCATTTCACCGAAATCGGAATAAATCTCCCTGAATTTTTCAGTATCAAAAACGGTTACTCGAACGTTTTTTAAAGACAGTCCTTTAAGAAGCGAACAAAAGCCCTCGTGACATTCAAGAGGAACAAGGGACGGCTTTGGTTTAACAATTGTATGTCCTGCCTGACGGGCAAAATTATAGCCGTCGCCCGTTGAACCGGTTAAGGGATAGGATTTTCCGCCTGTGGCAACAATAACCGCATCTGCAAGATACTCGTTGCCGCTATCACATTTAACGCCTTTAACCGTCTGATTTTCAATTATAAGCGATTTGACGGTTTCCTGAATACGTTTAACACCCTTGCTTTTAACAAAGCTATTGAGTGCGTCAACAATATCGACCGCCTTATCGGAAACGGGAAAGACTCTGTTTCCCCTTTCGATTTTAAGCGGCACTCCGAGAGACTCAAAGAAGTCCATCGTGTCACTCGGCATAAAACGGGAAAAAGCGGTGTATAAAAATCTCCCGTTTACGGGCACGTTTTCAATAAGGTCGTTAAGCATAGTGCAGGCATTTGTAACGTTACACCTGCCCTTACCCGTAATCATAAGCTTTCTGCCGACTTTTTCGTTTTTTTCAAAAAGAGTAACCTTATTACCGTTATTAGCGCAAATGCCCGAAGCCATAAGTCCGGACGCACCTGCACCGATGACAATTACACTTTTATCCATGCGGTTACTCCCTTCAAAAAAATGTTCATAATATTATAATATTTTTTTACTTAAATATCAAGTGAACCGAGCTATTTTATAATAACTGCGTTCTCGGTTTGTTCTCTGCCGCAGGGAAAGGTTTTTGGAGTAAAGCAATAAAACAAATCGGTTATCTTACATTCAAGCGAATAAAGCTTTTTTGCGTCTTCATCGGCGTTATTGAAATCGGAATGAAGAGTATAAATTGGCTTTGAGGAATTTTTCTTTACATTTTTCAGTATTTCCCTGCCCTTTTCGTTAAAACCGAGAACTCTTATATACGGCGGAACAGAAGCGGTGTATTCGTCGCCGATATTAAAAAGCGCATTCATAACAAGTCTTTTTACGCGAGACATGGTATAACGCTTTGTCTTAATAAGAGAATATAATTCGTCAAGAGAACATGCGGACGAAACTGCAGAAAAAAGTCTGTTTTCAATTCCCTCGCTTAAATCCTGAACAGAAGAAAAAGAGTTTCTGTTTAAAATACGAAGCATTGACAAAATGGTTTTTTCGTCATTATAAAGACTGACGGGCGAAACACCTTTTTCGTTTGCTTCCTTAAGCAAACGGTATGAGGAAGCAGGCATACATTCTGAAATATCGGTTTTTCCGAAGCTTTCTCTGATATAGCCGGCTGAACAAAAACCGTCCTTTGAAAATTTATCGGTATGTTCAGCGCCCTGTCTTTTGACAGTAAAAGGAACAATATCGCTGTTAAGCTTATTTAACGCCCGTATATATTCGACTCCGAGAACATTATTAGGTGAAGAAAGAATATCGGCATACTCTTTTCCGAGTTCACTTTCAACAAGTTCACTAAAGCCCTTGGCATAGGAAACGCCCGAAGAAAGAAATGAGGAAATATCATTTTCACCGTCAAAAGAAGCTATTTCCCTGAGCTTTTCAATTTCTCCGCATTCGCTTCCGAAGCATAACGAATCGACAACTCCGAGCGAATGAAGTATGGAAACCGAACCGAAAGCAAACTTTTGCGCAGAAGAAAGTACAAAAGGCGCAGGCAGCTCCAGAACCAAATCAACGCCGTTATTTAATGCCTGCTTTGCCCTTATGTGCTTTTCCAGAAAAGCAAAATCACCGCGCTGAACTACGTTGCCGCTCATTACGGCAACGATACCGTCAAAACCTTTTTCTCTGATTTTATCTATATGATACTTATGACCGTTGTGAAACGGATTATATTCAGCAACAACACCGCATACACGCATAAATAAATTCTCCCGAAATATCTTGAAAAATATATAACTTAAGTATATAATACAATAGTTATGAAAACTAAACAAGTATTTTTTTAAAGGAGCGTAAAATGAAAATTCTCGTTATTAACGCAGGCAGCTCTTCGCTTAAATATCAGCTTATCGATATGGAAAACGAGCATCTGCTTGCAAAAGGTATTTGTGAACAGATAGGCGACGATAACGCAACGTTTACCCACAAGGTTGAGGACGACGAAAGCAAGAACATTAAAAAGCTTTCCTACGCAATGCCCGACCACAGCGCGGCAATTCAGCTTGTGCTTGATACTCTTGTTGACGAAACGCACGGCGTTATCAAATCAATGGATGAAATCGGAGCAGTAGGTCACAGAGTTCTCCACGGCGGCGAAAAATTTTCTTCTTCCGTCCTTGTTACCGAAAAGGTTAAGGAAACAATTAAAGAATGCTTTAAATTCGGTCCTCTTCACAACCCTGCAAATCTTAAGGGAATTGAAGCGTGCGAGGGTATTATGGACGTTCCGCAGGTCGCAGTATTTGATACGGGCTTCCATCAGACAATGCCCGATTACGCATATATGTATGCGCTTCCCTACGAATTCTACGAGAAGGACGGCATAAGAAGATACGGCTTCCACGGTACAAGCCACAGATTTGTTTCGGGAAGATGTATTGAGCTTCTCGGCGGCAAGGCAGAAGGCACAAAAATCGTTACCTGCCACCTCGGAAACGGCTCTTCGATTTCCGCAGTTAAGGACGGCAAGTGCTTTGATACAACAATGGGTCTTACCCCTCTTGAGGGTATTCTTATGGGTACGCGCTGCGGTTCAATTGACCCTGCTATTGTTACTACTATTATGGAAGAACATAATCTTTCTCCGAAAGAAATGGATAACCTTATGAATAAAAAGAGCGGCATGCTCGGTCTTACAGGCACATCCGACAACAGAACAATTGAACAGAGAGCCAAAGAGGGCGACGAAAGGGCAAAGCTTGTTGAATCAATGCTTTGTCATCAGCTTACAAAATATATCGGCGGTTTTGCTGCTGCTATGGGCGGAGTTGACGCTGTTGTATTCACCGGCGGTATCGGTGAAAATAACCCGCAGTACAGAACAAGAGTCGGCAAGCTTCTTGAATTCCTCGGCACGAAGGTTGACGAAGAAAAGAACAACTGCAGAGGCAAAGAGGTTGAATTCTCCGTTGAAGGTTCAAAGGTTAAGCTCTTTGTTATCCCGACTAATGAGGAACTTGTTATTGCAAGAGATACGCTTGCAATTGTAAACGCTCTTTAAAATATTTAAAAATGAAGCCGTATGTTTTCACATACGGCTCTTTTTTTACGGCAATTGAGTCAGGGCTTTGAATTCATACCCGTTTTTTCTGGCGTAGTCGATTATATCTGCAAGTGCTTGTGCATTATCGGACGAAACCGAATGAAGAAGAATTACCGCTCCGGGATGAAGCCTTGAGGTAACGGTGTCAAATGCGTACTGTTTACCCTTCTGGTTATTTACATCCCAGTCCGCATAAGAGCAGGACCAGAAAACACATTTAAAACCGAGTGAATTTACAAGGTCCATCGAGCTTTCGTTGTATTCACCCTTCGGATACCTGAAATAAGGCGAGGAATAGTTAAACTCGCTTCTCAGGTAATCGTCCATTGCCTTAATTTCATCTGCCATCTGCGTTCTTGATATTTCGGCAAATGACGGATGGGTGTTTGAATGATTTCCGACTATATGGCCGTCGTCTATCATTCTTTGAATTAAATCCCTGTTTTCTTTAACCTCATAAAGAGTACAAAAGAATGCCGCAGGCACATTTTTTTCTTTAAGAACATCAAGTATTTTTGATGTGTTTCCGTTTTCGTATCCGCAGTCAAACGTCAGGTACAGCCTCTTGTCTTTTGACTTATTATCGTAGCAGACAGCATCCCAGTTCTTTTCATCAAACATATTCTGAAAATCAACTGAAATCTGATTCGGCTTTTCATCCTTTGCAACGCCGTAGCTGTGAGATATTTTTTCAGTGCTCAGTCCCCTTTCGTTTTCAGGGTCTATCACTGAAAAGTTGTTCAAAGTCTTACTCTTTGAAGAATTCACGGGTTCGGGATCAGCGTCAAGTGTGGTTTGAGTGCTGTCCTCTTCAATAGTGGGATTACTTTCTTCCGACGAGCATCCGACTGCAAAAAGTAAAATTAAACATAAACATAAAAACAGTAATAACTTTTTCATTTTATTTCATCATATTCTGCGCGTTACTCATCATATCAGTAAGAGCGCTTCCTGCCTTTTTAACAGTCTTTTTAATTGTACGCTTCATTGACGAGCCTGTAACCGCATTTGTAATGGCAGCAGCCGCGCCGCCGACAGCCATTCCTGCGCCGATAGCCTTAAGTGTATCGGTTGTTGTTTTATTCATAATTTCCTCCTTTCATGCGTTCTGAATTATTTTTTACATATTATAATTTTATATACTGATATTTTTTTTACAATTTATTTATATTGAAATTATTAAAAAAATTTGTTATAATCCATTAGCATACGCGGGTATGGTGGAATTGGCAGACACGCAAGATTTAGGATCTTGTGCCGCAAGGTGTGCAGGTTCAAGTCCTGTTACCCGCATAAACGGAAAGACCGTCACGAGACGGTCTTTTTCATTTACAACATTATATTAAGGACTTGAAGCGTAGGATTCGAGTGTTAAGAAAACAGTCCGTTGGACTGTTTTTAACGAGAATGTGCGAAGGCATAAGCCGAGCACGCAAAGAATTTTAACAAAATTCTTTGTCAAGTCCTGTTACCTGCACAAAAAAACACCGACATTTGTAGGTGTCTATATTTTAGTTCATTATAAAACAAACTTTTCAATTGCAGCTGCGACTCCGTCACGGGCGTTCGACGCTGTTACATAATCCGAAATATCCTTAATTTTACTGTCCCCGTTTTCCATTGCGACTGAAACGCCTGCAAATTCAAGCATAGGAATATCGTTAAGCGAATCACCTACGGCAAGAACCTCAAGGGGCAATATACCGAGCTTTTTACAAAGATAATCCATCGTCTTGCCCTTTGTCGCTTCAATATTTGTCATTTCAAATTCATTTTTAAGAGCGGAGGTAATGTAAAGTCTGTCCGAATAGGAATTTATAAACTCCCTTGATTTTTTATAATCGTTTTCGGTATTAAAGAAGCCTACTATAAGCTCGGTCGATTTTCCGTATATTTCATCAAGAAGATTTTTGTGGACGGTTGTATTGTTCATATAATCGTCAATAAACTCCTGCGGCAAGCCGTGATTATAGTAATAACGAAGCCTGCCCTCCTGCGTCGCAATTGAGCCTTCAAGATACAAATTATAGTAAACCTCGGTGGTGTTAAGATAATCAATTATTTCCTTTGTTGTTTTATAATCAATAAGCTTCTCATAGATAACCTTACCGTTTTTAACGTCATAAACCGCTGCGCCGTCCGAATACATAACATAATCAATAAAGGGAATCTGTTTTATAACGCGCTCAATAACAGACAGGGTTCTGCCCGTTGAAATTACAATTTTAACACCGTTTTCGTGCGCCTTTAACAAGGCGGCTTTATTTCTTTGGGAAACCGTTATATGGTCGGGAAGCATAAGAGTTCCGTCAAGGTCAAGCGCAATTAACTTAATATCCATAATAAATCCTCCGACGGATATTTTATCACATTACAAGCAGATTATCAACGAAATAAAATACGGAGTTACCGTAATGGTAACTCCGTAATCTTTCTTTATTATTTACTTATTCGTCATAATTCAAAAATTGAATATTTAATATAAACGGAAGTTCAAATAATAAGGCTATAATAACCAGAATTAAAGTCATTATAAATAATACAAGAAATTCGGTAAACGAGCTTACACTTGAAACCAACTGAAAAGCGACAGCAATAAACTCGGCTATTTTGATAAAAAGATGAATTATTAAAAATTTAAAAGAAAAACTATATCTTTTCGTTAAAAATAATAATAACGAAATAGCAAGAAACGGTAAACTGATAATCTCAATAATCAAGACAGAATTGCTCATTCTTAGGCTATCACTAACCAAAGAAAGAATTTGCATTGCTGATGAAAGACATAGAAGTATTAAGGAAATTGATATTAAATTTCGCAGTTTAATCTTTTTATCGAGCAGTAATAATGAATATGAAATTGCCGCTAATATGGCGTAAGAAAATCCAAGGATATCAGATATATCGCAAAAATAATGAACACCTGCATAAATAAATGAAATAAACAGATAAGTTATCAAGCAAAAGATTGTTATAAAATATCTTCGAACATATAATTTATCAAACAGTCTGCTCATTTATTTCACCTTCTTCACTCAAAGATAATAGCTCATCAAATTTTTGTCAGTAATTTCAATTTAATAACTGACTCATATCAAAGCCGAATTTAACAACAAGTATTAAATCCGGCTGATATGAAACTATTTATTCAGTACAAGTTTTTCCGGGTTTTTAACAAAGGACCTTATCAACGTACCGCAGTCAAGACAGAATATATGATAAAGTCTTTGAGATTTAAAAGTCAGCGCATTGTTTGCCTGGACACTGCCGTAGCCATCCTGAAAACCTATCACATTTTTTATACTGCCGCAATTTGGGCATCTTACAAATTCATTTTCCATAGCTTATTCCTTCGTATTATCGGATACGTCGCCGATGTCAATTATTGTTGAGCCGCCGCCTGTAACCTTGGGAAGCTCGCCGTTCCATTTTTCTATCTTTTTGTTTTCAATTACGCGGTCCGTAAGCGAAGCGCTGATGGTCTTATTTGCTTCAGCCTCTGCTTCTGCCTTGATTTTTACGGCTTCTGCGGCAGCCTCGGCATTAGTAATAGCCGTTCTTTTTTCGGTTTCAGCCTTTAAAAGCTGCTGCTGGGCAACCTGTTTTTCCTCAATTGCGGTAATAAACGCTTCGGAAAAATCGAAGTCAATTATATTCACGTCGGTTACATATAAACCAATTGAATTTAACTTTTCGTTCAGCCCGGTTACAAGTCCTTCGGAAATCAGAACACGGTTTGTAACGCTTTCTTCCGCTGTATAGGTTGCCGTAATTGCCTTAAGCACCTCGTTTACGGCAGGGACAACCAGCACGTTTTCATAGTCGGCGCCGATGTTTTTATAAATGCTGTAGCTCTTTGAGGTATCAACCCTGTAGTTAATCGCAAGAACGGTCTGAACGCTCTGAAGGTCCTTTGAGAACGCTTCGGTCGAAACCTCAAGCTTTTGAATTCTGTTATCAATTTTTACAACATTCTGGACAAACGGTGCTTTTGCGTGAATACCTTCCTGCAAAACCCCCTCTTTAACCTTACCGAGAGTAACAACTACGCCCGTGTGACCCGCTTCAACAACAGTAAAGCTGTTAAAAGCTATAATTACAAGTAAAAGAATTATTGCAACGGGAACAATTGCTTTCTTTGCATTGAAGTTAAAATTAAATTTTTTATCCATTTTTATTCCTCCAGTAATTTTTCAAGAAAACCGTCCGCCTGACGTTTATATTCGGATGCAATAAAAGTCAGCACCATAACCGTCAAAGCGGTGTTTAACCTTTTATATGCGTTTTTATCCGTAATATCGGAAGAAGCGGTAACCTTTTTTACAACCTCTTCGATATTATTTGTATCATTCGGTCTGTAATCTGTTTCGGAAAGAATTTCACAGAACATATCGTAGAGCCTTTCCTCCGAAATAATATCGTCGCTTTCGTCATTTGCGTTGCCGTTTACTGCCTTCATCAATTCGCCGATATTATCTATCTTCATACAGTCCCTTAACGACGAAATCAAAAGTATACGAGCAAGCTGTCTCTCCCTGTATTTCTTATTAACAGGTCTTGCGACAAAGCCCCTTTTAACCCAGTTTTGAATAGTTGACGCTTCAAGTCCCGTAATCGTGCAAACCTGACCGAGCGTTAAACCGTCCGTAGCCTTAATAAGCGGCTGGAAAAGAGAAAACATACCTTTTTTCCCGTCATATTCAATTTTTGTACCCGGAACAAATTGTTGCGGCATTTTTATTCATCTCCTCTAAAAGTTTACTTGATTATATCACAAGTTCATATGACTGTCAATAGTATTCTTATGATTTTTTAAAAAATATATAAAAAAAGCACCTGTAAAACAGGTGCAAAGCTGGAGTGGGTGGAGTTGAACCACCACGGCGTGAGTCAAAGTCACGTGTCCTACCGCTAGACTACACTCCAATATGAATTTGAACAAAAAAATAAAGGGTGGCTAATCGGATTCGAACCGATGGTCTCCAGTGCCACAAACTGGCGCGTTAACCAACTACGCTATAGCCACCACAAAGCGCGCTTGGAGGGATTCGAACCCCCGACCCTCTGCTTAGAAGGCAGATGCTCTATCCTACTGAGCTACAAGCGCACATACACGCTTCCTTAAGCGCTTAATTATTATATCCATCCCCATTTGATTTGTCAAGTGTTATTTAGAAGAAAAAGCAGGTTTGATTAAATAAAATCAAGCCTGCTTTTATATTTAGAGATTATTCAGCTGACTGTTGTGCAACTTCTTCGTTTGAAGAACGAACCTTTTCGTAAATAGGCTCAAGCTTTTCCTTTGTAAGCGGATAAGCAAATCTGTAAAGCAGCCAGATAAGCGTGTATGTAATTGCAGGAATTAAGGTGCAAATCATCAGTATTCCTTCGCTGACTCCCTGCTTATAACCTATCTTGGTCATTTCCTCGGTGTAACCGACATTATTGAGAAGCATAAGGCCTACATAGTCGGCAATTGTCTGTCCGAGCTTGCGCGAAAATGTATAAACCGCGTAAATTGCACTCTCGGAACGAATACCGGTTTTAACATACTGATAGTCAATTACATCGGCAACTACAGCCCAGTTTGTAATTGAAACAAACGAATAACCGAATCCTATTACAAACAAGACTATCATAAACAGCCAAGCCTGATCACGGCCTGGTTTGAATATATAGCAAAATACTGCAGCCGCGGCGGCAAACATCGAGCCAAAGCCTGCCAATTCTTTTTTACCGAATCTTTTAACAAGCTTCGGTGTAAAGAGAATCATTATTGCCATCGGGAGATACTGCGCTATTGAACCGATAATATTAAGGTTTGTATTCTCAAAATAGTTCTTATAAAGATATGCGTTATATGAAGCAAACTGAAGCTGACCGCTGATAAGAACTCCCGTAACGGCAAGAACAATAAACGGTCTTGATTTGAACATTCCCTTATATGCTTCCCTCATATTTATATGAGGATTTGCTTCGGACTTGACTCTTTCCTTTGTTGATTTGTAGCACGAAAAATAAAAGATAATCGCAAGAACGCACATTACAAGCGCAAACTTGAAAAATCCGCCTGCATTTGCAGTATTGTAGCTTGTTCCGTCGGGACGGATGTGCTTATCGTAAATAATAAACGGAGCAACAAGAAGCGGCGCGGCTCCTCCGATACCTCCGCCTATTGAACGGAAAGTAGAAAGAAGAGTTCTTCCGTCCGGGTCATCGGTAATAACCGATGCCAACGAACCGAAGGGAACGTTGATTCCCGTATACATCATACCGAACATTATGTAAGTGACATAAGCGTAAATAAGAATAATTACGGGATTACTTGTATTCTTCGTTATATCGTAAAAGCACAGTAACTGCGCAACCGCTACGGGAATTGCTATCCATTTGAGATACGGACGGAATTTTCCGTCTCTTCTCGGCGGACGTTTTGCAACAATAGCGCCCCAGAGCGGGTCGTTTATCGCATCCCACAGCCTTGTAATAAGAAACAGTGTTGCAACCTTATTTGCGGCAATTTTCAAAACATCCGTATAGAATATCTTTAACGCGTAAGAAACATAAGTAAGAACGAACAGGTTACCTGCGTCGCCGAGCATATAGCCCATTCCCTCTTTTATTCCGATTTTATTCGGATGCTCCTTTTTTTCGGCAGTCGGCTGAACATTTACGTTTTCAGTTTTTTCCATTTTTATTTCTCCCCCCTGCTCAACTTAACCTATTGCAACAAATTCAGCGCCTGTAAGACGGGCAAAAAGCTCAATATCTTCTCTGTCAAGAGCGGTTGATACAACCGTGTGATGAGCGCCGCCAGCTTCAAGCCACGCCTTGACGCCGTTTTCAAAGTCAGGCTTGATTTTCCACATAATTCTTGCAACGGGAAGCTTGGGCATGGGTTTCGGCTGTTTTACAAGCTCAATATCCGCACAGATAATTCTGAAATGATCGCCCATATCGGTCATACAAACCGCAACCGCGTCTCCCGTAATGCCGTCAAAAACAAGTCTTGCAGGGTCTTCTCTGTCGCCTATGCCGAGAGGATGAACCTCAATTTTAGGCTTTGTAGCGGCAACCGACGGGCAAACCTCAAGCATGTGAGCGCCGAGCACAAGCTCTTCTCCGTCGGTATAGTCGTATGTATAGTCCTCCATAAACGCCGTGCCGCCTTCTTTACCCTGCGCCATCTTTTTAAGAATAGTTGTAAGCGCGGCAATTTTCCAGTCACCCTCTGCGCCGAAGCCGTAACCGGCCTCCATAAGGCGCTGAATTGACAAACCGAAAAGCTGCTTCAAGCCGTACAAATCCTGGAAATTGGTAGTAAGAGCAGTATAGTTACCTCTGTCAAGAAAACGCTTAAGAGCAATTTCGTATTTTACCTGTTCTTTTACTGCGTCAATATTATCGGTGTTAAGCTCGTACTTTGAAATGATTTCATTATAAAGAGCGTCGGTTTCACTTTCGGTAACAGCCGCAATTTCCTTAACGATATCGCCAACGGCATAATAATCCGTCTGCCAGCCGAACTGAATATTAGCCGCAACCTTATCGCCGTCGGTAACGGCAACCTCACGCATATTATCGCCGAAGCGGCAGATTTTTACCTGCTTGCTGTAATCAAGAGCAACGGCAACGCTCAGCCATTTATTGATTTTTTCAATAACGCGCGGCTTTTTATAAAAGCCTACAACGGTATATCTCGGGATATTAAGCCTTGTAAGAATATGAGCAAACTCCCTGTCGCCGTGAGCCGCCTGATTAAGGTTCATAAAGTCCATATCAATTTCGTCATACGGAAGCTTTTCATTAGCCTGGGTATGAAGATGAAGCATTGGCTTATTGAGGATTTTAAGACCGTTAATCCACATTTTTGCAGGGCTGAAGGTGTGGCACCAAACAATAATTCCGACGCATTCGTCGTCAAAATTGACCTTTTTAACCGTAGACGTGATTTCATCGGAGGTTTTCATAACGCCCGAAAAAACGATTTGCGCGTTCTTGACGTTTTCGTTAAGAAAATCAACGATTTCAATGCTGTCCCTTTCAACCTGCTTTAAGGTTTCGTCACCGTAAAGAAACTGGCTTCCGGTAAGAAAATAGACCTTTTTCATCATTTATTCTCTCCTTGTCCGTAATATGCATTTTTACCGTGCTTGCGGAAATAATGTTTATCTAATAAATACTGGTCAACCCGTTGAGCTGACGGATTTATTTGTACTGTTTTAATCGCCATTTCGGCAACCGCTTCAAGCGTTACGGCATTTTCAACCGCCTTTTCGGGAGTCTTTCCCCAGGTAAACGGTCCGTGGTTCTTAATAAGAACCGCAGGAATAGCCTCATAGTCAAGATTTTTGAAGGTTTCAATTATAACCTTTCCCGTATTTTTTTCGTATTCGCTTTCGATTTCTTCCTTTGTCAGCGCCCTTGCGCAAGGAACGTCGCCGTAAAAGCAGTCAGCATGAGTAGTGCCGAAAGCGGTTATACTCTTGCCTGCCTGGGCAAAGGAGGTCGCGTTAAGCGAATGGGTATGAACCACTCCGCCGATATTCGGAAAGGCCTTATAAAGCTCAAGGTGAGTCGGCGTATCGCTCGAGGGATTAAGCCTGCCGTCAACCTTGTTTCCGTCAAGGTCAACCGTAACCATATCGTCGACAGTCATTGTTGAATAATCAACTCCGCTCGGTTTAATGACAACAAGTCCGCTTTCACGGTCAATTGCGCTGACATTTCCCCAGGTAAGAACGACGAGATTTTGTCTTACAAGCTCCAAATTCTGCCTGAATACGCGTTCCTTCAGTTCATTGAGATAGCTCATATTATCACCTATTTATAAAGAATTTCAGTCATCTTTTTCTCCGCTTCAAGAAGCTTCTCATAGGACGCAAGATATTCGTTAAAGCCTATTGCGCCTTCCTTTACGGGGTTAGTAACCTGCGACAAAGCAGAAGAGAAAATACAGTTATCAAGATAATCCTCAAGGCTCATTTCGTCCTTATGGGCGGTATATGAAGCCAGAATAGCCATTCCCCACGGTCCGCCCTCGCCTGCGGTTGAATAAACCGTAACGGGCGCGCACATAGCGTCAGCCATAACGCTCTGACCTACCTTGGATTTTACGAAACCGCCGTGAACGGCAAGCTTTGTAAGAGTGAGCTTTTCGTTTTTATAAAGAATATTCATTCCTATACGAAGCGTTGCAAGCGCAGAATAGAGGTTTGACCTGAAGAAATTTGCAAGTGAAAAATCGCTGTCATTTCTTCTTATAACTGCCGGAACGCCGTTATTAAGAGAGGTAATGCTTTCACCTGAAATGTAGTTAAAGCTCGTAACTCCTGCGCAGTTAGCGCTTCCCTTTGCGGCTTCATCGTAAAGCACGTCATAGACCTTACTCATAGGAAGCTTATTTCCGGATGCAGAAGAAAACTCACTGAAAATTTTTGCCCACGCGTCTATGTCCGAGCAGCAGTTATTACAGTGAACCATAGCTACGTCTTTTCCGGTAGGCGTTGTGACAACGTCAATTTCGGGATACCAGTTTTGCATTGGCTCGTCAAGAACTGCCATTGCAAAGACGCTTGTGCCGGCGCTGACGTTACCAGTAAGGGGTCTTACGCTGTTTGTGGCGGTCATACCCGTTCCTGCGTCGCCTTCGGGAGGACAGAAATTAACCCCCGGCTGAAATTCTCCCGACGGGTCAAGAAGAAGAGCGCCCTGCTTTGTAAGAGAGCCTGCGTCATCGCCTGCAAGGAGTATTTCAGGAAGAACGTCACGGATTTTCCACTTGAAATAATGGATTTTTACAAGCTCGTCAAACCTGTTGAGCATTTCTTCGTCGTACTGAAGAGTTTTGCTGTTCACCGGGAACATACCGCTTGCGTCGCCGATACCGAGAACTCTGTTACCCGTAAGAAGGTAATGTATATGTCCTGCAAGAGTATTAAGATGGCAAAGCTGTTTAACGTGAAATTCTTCATTTAAAATTGCCTGATAAAGATGGGCTATGCTCCACCTTTCGGGAATATTAAAGGAGAATTCTTCGCTTAATTTTTTGCTCGCCTGACCTGTTATTGTATTTCTCCAGGTTCTGAAAGGAACAAGCAGATTATCCTCCTTATCAAACGCCATATATCCGTGCATCATTGCCGAAATACCGATAGCGCCTGCAGTTTCAAGCGGCATATTATATTCTTCTCTGACATTGGTTTTAAGAGAAGAAAAACAAACCTGAAGTCCTTTTATTATATTTTCAAGAGAATAAGTCCAGATTCCGTCAACTAATTCGTTTTCCCAGGTAAAGCTGCCCGAGGAAATGGGATTGCACTCGTCATCCGTAAGCACAGCCTTTATTCTTGTTGAGCCGAATTCAATTCCTATATACGTTTCGCCGTTTTTGATTTTTTCGGCGATTTTAAGCTTATCCATCATAATTCTCACCCCGTTAAATAATATATTCTTTTATTTCGTCAATAAAGTCAAAATCAAGTATTGCGCTCATTTCACTCCCGTTTTCCGTGTAATTTTCGCTGAGTACAACGCCGTCCTTACGGATTCTGCCTGCAATGCCGCCCTGCGAAAAAGGAATAAGAAGATTAACCTTTCTGCGCTTATTAGGTAAAAGCTGCTGAATCCTCAATAACAAATCGGGAATGCCTGCGCCCGTCTTTGCGCTGATACAAACCGAATTCATAAGGGATAAAAGCTCGGTGTTTCCGTCAAGCAAATCGCACTTATTAAGAACGGAAATAATCGGTTTATTTTCACAGCCGAGGGAATTTAAAAGGTTCATTGTAACGGTAAGATGCTCATTGAATTCGTCACTTGAAACGTCGCAGACATTGAGAATAAGGTCTGCATTTGACGCCTCCTCAAGAGTTGATTTGAATGCTTCGACAAGATGGTGCGGAAGTCGTCTTACAAGTCCGACGGTATCAATAAGCATAACCTCCCGTCCGTCAAAAAGGACAAGCTTTCTTGCAGTCGGGTCAAGGGTGGCAAAAAGCTTATCCTCGGCAAGAACTCCTGCATTCGTCAGGTAATTCATAAGGGTAGACTTTCCGGCATTCGTATAGCCGACAAGCGCAACCGTTTCAATTCCGTCCTTCTTACGTCTTTTTCTTAAGGAATTACGGCGTTTTTCAAGCTCGCTTAACTGAACCTCAAGGGAATGAATCTTTTCCCTGATATGGCGCCTGTCAACCTCAAGCTTTGTTTCGCCGGGACCTCTTGTGCCGATACCTGCGCCAAGTCGGGACAACTGCTTTCCCCTGCCCGTAAGTCTGGGGAGAGAATATCTCAACTGCGCAAGCTGAACCTGTAATTTACCCTCGCTTGTTCTTGCGCGTGAAGCAAAAATATCAAGAATGAGAGTGGTTCTGTCGACTACTCTTACGTCAAGCGTGTTTTCAAGATTATTTATCTGTGACGGGGTCAATTCGCTGTCGCAGATTACAAGGTCAATTTCCTCATTTTCGCAAAGCTCTTTAATTTCTTCAAGCTTTCCTTTTCCGACATAGTTTGCATCGGCGGAGGAATCCCTTTTCTGGCAAACCTTTGCAACAACCTCGGCGCCTGCAGTCAAAGCGAGCTGTTCAAGCTCGTCAAGAGAGGCATCGGCGTCAAATAAGCCCGTATCAACCGAAACAAGAAGCGTTCTTTCCGGTTTTTGAATATTATCGTGTAATTCCATATATCAGTTCCTGTTTGTACCAAGAATATCTTCTCTTGAAATAAATTGATAACCGTTATTAAGCAGTATTTCCATTTTTTCAAGCGCAGCGCCGGTACCCTTAATAACACAGTTTACGGGGTCCTCTGCAACCTGTGTTTTAATTCCGATTTCCTCTTCAAAAAACTTATCAATTCCGTAAAGCAGAGCGCCGCCGCCCGTAAGAGTAATTCCCGTTTCCTGAATATCGCCGACAAGCTCGGGCGGAGTGCCTTCAAGAATGGAATGTATTTCCTCACACATTGCGTAAAGCTGTTCAATAATTGCATCCTTTATTTCCGCGGACGTAACCTCAAAGGAAATTGGCATACCGTCAAGGTTACTTTTCCCCTTTGCGACCAGAGCCAGCTCCGCTTCTCTGTCAATAGCGCAACCGAGCGTGGTTTTCAGCATTTCTGCAGTACGAAAGCCGACGATAATATCCCTGTCCTTTTTCAGATGCCTGATTATAGCCTCGGTCAAGGCGTTGCCTGCGCCTCTTACGGAGCTTGAAACGGCAATGTTTCCCATTGTTATAACCGCAATATCCGCAGTGCCGCCGCCGATATCAATAATCATTTTGCCTACAGGCTCCGAGTCCGAAAGTCCCGCTCCGACGGCAGCCGCAAGAGGCTCCTCAATAAGGCAGGCGGAAGCCGCGCCCGAAGCGGTAACAACGTCAAGAATAGTCCTTTTTTCAAGATTCGTTACAGAGCTTGGCATACAGACAATTACGTTCGGTTTAAAAATTTTATTCTGGCAAATTTTATTTATAAAAACAGTCAGCATTTTTTCACAAGCGGAAAATGAAGAAACCGTCCCGTTTTCAAGCGGTTTTATAACATAAATCGAATCAGGGGTTTTGCCGAGCATTTCATAGGCCTTTTTACCGACCGCAACAAGCTCATCGGTTTCACTGTCAAAGGCAATTGCAGTAGGTTCGGAAAGAACGATACCCTTGTGTTCAACAAAAGCAATAACCTTTGTAGTGCCTAAATCAATGGCAATTTTAGTGCCTATCAAACGCTTTACCCCCTTTTACCATATAATTAGTTAAATATTAACATAAATATAAAAAAAAGTAAACCCTTCAACCAAAGGTTAAAGGGTTTAAATTTTATGGGATTATTCAAGATTAGCCTTAAGCGTATTAAGCGAATCAACAAGCTCATCGGGAAGCTTATCGCCGAACTTCTTGAAGAATTCTTCAATGCCTGAAGCCTCTTCCTTCCAGAGGTCCTTATCAACGTCGAGAATGCTTTCAAGGGATTCTTCGGTTACCTCGCCCTCAAGTCCTTCAAGGTTAATGTCCTTTGCATAGGGAACGTATCCGATAGCGGTTTCCTTAGCGTCAACCTGATTTTCACAACGCTTGATAATCCATTCAAGAACGCGAAGATTATCGCCGAAGCCGGGCCACATAAAGTTGCCTTCATCGTCTTTTCTGAACCAGTTGACGTTGAAAATCTTGGGAGCCTTATCGGGATCAATAGTCTTACCGATGTCAATCCAGTGCTGCCAATAGTCAGCCATATGATAACCGCAGAACGGAAGCATAGCCATAGGATCGCGACGGACAACGCCGACTGCTCCTGCAGCTGCCGCAGTAGTTTCGGAAGCCATTGTTGCGCCTACGAATACGCCGTGATCCCAGTCTCTTGACTGATAAACCAGCGGAGCAAGCTTTGCGCGTCTGCCGCCGAATACGAAAGCTGAAATCGGAACGCCCTGGGGATTTTCAAACTCGCTTGAAAGGCAGGGGCAGTTTTCAGTAGGAGCTGTGAAACGGCTGTTGGGATGAGCAAGGTTCTTGCCCTCTTCCTTCCACTCTTTGCCGTTGCACTTAATGCCTGTCCACTCCTCTGCATTTTCGGGCGGATTCTTGTCAAGACCTTCCCACCAAACGGTGTTATTGTCAAGATTACGGGCAACGTTCGTAAAGATAGCGCCCTTCTTGGTTGACTGGAGAGCATTGGGGTTTGACTTTTCGTTAGTTCCGGGAGCAACTCCGAAGAAGCCGTTCTCGGGGTTAATTGCATAAAGTCTTCCGTCGGGACCTTTCTTAATCCAGGAAATGTCGTCACCTACGCACCAGACCTTATAGCCCTTATTTCTGTATGTTTCGGGAGGAACAAGCATAGCAAGGTTTGTCTTGCCGCAAGCTGACGGGAAAGCGGCGCAAACATACTTAACCTCGCCCTTGGGATTTTCAATACCGAGAATGAGCATATGCTCTGCCTGCCAGCCCTCGTTCTTACCCTGATAAGAAGCAATACGAAGAGCAAAGCACTTTTTACCCAGAAGAACGTTTCCGCCGTAAGCGGAGTTAACGGAGATAATCGCGTTATCCTCGGGGAACTGACAAATCCATCTGTTTTCGGGGTCAACGTTTACCTTACAGTGAAGACCGCGTACCCAGTCATCACTGTCGCCGAGAACGTCAAGAACCTTCTTGCCGACACGAGTCATAATTTCCATATTAAGAACAACGTAGATAGAGTCGGTAAGCTCAATACCTGCCTTTGCGAGAGGAGAACCTATCGGTCCCATTGAATAGGGAATGATATACATTGTTCTGCCCTTATAAGAGTCACGGGCAATATCGTAAAGCATTTTATATGCCTTTTCGGGGTCCATCCAATGGTTAGTCGGGCCTGCGTCCTCTTCTTTTCTTGAACAGATAAGAGTTCTGTCCTCAACGCGGGCAACGTCGTTGGGAGCGGTTCTGTGATAATAACAGTCGGGAAGAAGCTCGTCGTTAAGCTTAATCATTTCGCCGGTTCTGACTGCCTCGGCTCTTAATTCCTCGATCTGTTCCTTGCTTCCGTCAATCCAGACGATTTTGTCAGGCTTTACAAGCTCTATCTGCTTTTCAATCCATGACAGAATGCTCTTGTTGGTTGTAAGTGCATTTTCCATAATAAAAACTCCTTTAAAGATTTGAACATTTCATTACAAATAACATTATATTATATTTTAAAAAAATGTTCAATCATCAATTTGTTAAATAATAGACAATTTAAAAAGTTTTTTTGTGCAATATATCTTTTGAGTTAAAATACAGGGTTGTCAATAGGCATTGTAGCGTAAGCATTAAGGCTTTGAGAAGCCACATTCCCCTTTTTGAACTCGTAATAAGCCTGCGAGCCTATCATAGCAGCGTTGTCGCCGCAAAGGGAAAGCTCGGGAAGAAAAAGCTGCCAGCCGTGCTGAACAGACAATTCCTTCATTCTTCTTCGAAGAACGGAATTCGCGCTCACTCCGCCTGCAAGCGCAAGCTTCTTATAGCCGAATTCCTCCATAGCCTTAACGGTGTTTTTGCACAGGCAGTCGGTTACGGCTTTAAGATACGAGGCGCACAAATCCTCGCGGTTAATTTTTTCACCCTTTTGTTCGGCATTGTGAATGATGTTTATCGCCGCGGTTTTTAAACCCGAAAAGCTGAAATCGTATTCGCTGCCGTCAACTCTCGGATGCGGTAAGCAATAAGCCAAATCGTTACCGTTTGCGGCAATTTTATCAAGATTTACGCCACCCGGATACGGAATGCCCATTGCTCTCGCAGCTTTGTCAAGGCACTCGCCTGCCGCGTCATCACGCGTTTTCCCGATTATTTTAAACGAAGTATAGTCGTCAACTGTAACTATATGACTATGTCCGCCCGACACGACAAGACACATAAATGGCGGTTCAAGGTCGGGATAGGTCAAGTAATTTGAAGCAATATGTCCTCTTAAATGGTGAACAGGAATAAGAGGCAGTCCTGTTGCGAGAGACAGTCCCTTTGCAAAATTCACTCCGACAAGCAAAGCTCCTATAAGTCCCGGAGCGTATGTAACGGCTATAGCGTCAAGGTCTGAAAGCGTAACAGACGCTTTTTCAAGCGCTTCGTCAACAACAGCGGAAATAGCTTCAATATGCATTCTTGAAGCGATTTCGGGAACTACGCCGCCGAATATCTTATGGCTTTCAATTTGAGTTGCAACAACGGAGGAAAGGATTTTCCGTCCGTTTTCAACAACTGCCGCGGCAGTTTCGTCGCAAGAGGACTCAATTGCAAGAATCTTCACCTTTTTCACCGTCCTTTTTCTTTTTGAAAATGATAAATTTACTGATAATAAAATTAGTTGTAAGAACAACAATTCCGGCAATAAGCTTTGTTGTAAATTCGCCTGCAGGAAGCGTTTTTCCGAATGCAGAGAGCGTCCATCTGTCCGCGCGGATAACGTCCATTCCGAATTTCATTATTGCAAGCTCAAGCAATAGCGAGAAAATACGACCTGCAAAGAACATTGTAATCTCCTTTGCAACCGTTTTCTTTTGAGAATCCTTACTCTCAAAGACAAATATTTTATTTGTCACAAATGCAAACAGAACCGAACAAATCCATGCAATTACTGTCGAAACCTCATACCCTATCCCGACTGCCTTACACAAAAAGTAAACGGTGAAATTTACAACGGTAGTGAGAAAGCCGAAAATAAGATACAGTATTGCCTGTTTATATTTTTTGAATAAAGCTTTAATCATACTTAAAAAACAACGTATAAAGAAGCGCGTTTTCATCGGGCTTTGTGTAGAAATTCTTACGCTCGCCTACCAGTGAAAACCCATTTTTTTCATATAAACCTATTGCAGAGATATTACTCTTTCTTACCTCTAAAGTCAAGTAAGACGCCCCGGACTTTAAGCAAATGTCAATTAGCGTTTTTAAAAGAAGTGAAGCAACTCCCTGTCTTCTGTAATCGGACGAAACGGCGATATTGGTTATAAAAACCTCGCCGAGAATATTGTTTGCGCCGACATAGCCTATAACCTTTCCGTCCTTCTTTGCGGTCAGAAAAACTGCCGTGGGATTAACGGTTTCTTCAAGCAGGGTTTCTTCGCTCCACGGCGAAGCGAAGCACTCCTTTTCAAGAAGCGCAACCGCTTTTACATCTTCCCTTGTCATTTTTGAAACCGTCATTTTTTAGCCTCATACCAGGTTTTTCCGACTCCGACATCGGCAATAAGCTTAACCTTAAGCGAAACGGCATTTTCCATTTCTTCCTTAAGAATTTCGGCTGCTTTTTGCGCCTCGTTTTCGGGAGACTCGACTATCAGTTCGTCGTGTATCTGTAAGATGAGCTTTGAACTCATATTCTCATTTTCAAGCCGCTGATAGGTTCTTACCATTGCGATTTTAATAATATCCGCCGCTGTGCCCTGAATTGGCATATTTCTTGCAACTCTTTCACCGAAAGCGCGCAGCATACCGTTTGACGAGGAAAGCTCGGGAAGATAACGTCTGCGGTTAAAAAGAGTTGAAGCAAAGCCGTTTTCCTTTGCTCTGTTTACAACGTTTTTCATATACGAGTCCACGCCCGAATAGTGATAGAGATAATCCTTAATGTACTTATCCGCCTCGGCTCTGGTTACGCCGATATCCTTTGCCAATGAAAAGGCGCCTATGCCGTAAACGATACCGAAATTAACCGCCTTTGCCCTTGAGCGCATTGTGGGAGTAACCATCATAAGCGGCATATTGAAAACCTGCGAAGCGGTAACGGCGTGGATATCAACGTCATTATTAAATGCATCAAGCATAACCTTATCGTCCGCGGCGTCGGCAAGCACACGCAGTTCAATTTGGGAATAGTCCGCATCAATTAAAACCTTTCCGTCCCCTGCCTTAAAGAATTTTCTCATTTCCCTGCCAAGCTCCTGCCTAACGGGGATATTCTGAAGATTCGGCTCGGTTGAAGAAATCCTACCTGTTCTCGTTTCGGTCTGTTTAAAATTGGAATGAATTCTGCCGTCGGATTCGATTTCCTTTAACAGTCCCTCGCAATAGGTTGAAGAAAGCTTTGAAAGAGTTCTGTATTCAAGTATATCCCTGACAATTGGATATTCGTTTTCAAGGCTCTCAAGAACGTCCGCATTAGTCGAATAACCGCTTTTTGTCTTTTTCTTTGCAGGGATTGCAAGTCTTTCAAAAAGGATAATGCCAAGCTGTTTTGGCGAGTTTATGTTAAACCTTTCCCCTGCCTGTTCATAAATTCTTGACTGAAGTTCATCTATTCTGCCCGAAAGCATTTCGCCGAAATCCTCAATACCCTTCCTGTCAACCTCAAAACCCAAGGTTTCCATTGAAGAAAGCACCTTTGCAAGTGGCATTTCAATATTGTAATAAAGGTTTTCCTGATTATTTGACGTAATTTCGGCAAGCATTTTTTCGCAAAGCGGCATAAGCGAGCAGGCATTTTTTGCCCTTTGTTCAAGCATTTCAGGACAATTTTCAACCGTAATCTCATTAACCCCATATTCACTCTTAAGCCTCGAAAGCTCATAGCTTGTTGACGAGGGATTAAGAACATAGGCGGCAAGAATCAAATCAGCCTTTACATTATTTATGGTTTTGCCGATTTTTTCAAGGTAATTGTAAAGCGGCTTAACGTCAAAGACGATTTTTTCCTTTGTTGCGTCCTCAAAAAGCGAAGAATAATCCTTTATTTCATTTACTTTTCCGTCAGCAAAGCAAATAACGGAAAGTGAATTTTCGTTTATTTCATAATCAACATAAACCCTTTTTGCGTTTTCAAAGGTTTCGTCGCTTATATATTCGGCTTTATAATCCTTTTCTTTGATTTCGGAAACATTATGAACAGTTCCGTCATTGTTCAGTGAAAACTTTTCTATCATGGAAAACATTTCTAGCGAAGAAAGAATTTTCACAGCCCTGTTATTATCAGGCTCGGACGGGATATAGGTGTTTAAATCCGTTTCAACCGGCGCTTCAAGACAAATCGTGCCGAGCGTGCGGCTTAAATACGCCATATCCTTATCGTTTTTTAGCTTTGCCCTGACGGAGTCTTTAACATCAATTGAATCAATATTTTCATAAATGTAGTCGATATTATTAAACTTTACAATTAAGTCGGTAGCCGTTTTCTGACCGATGCCTGCAACACCCGGTATATTGTCGGAGCTGTCACCCATAAGAGCCTTAATATCAATTAACTGTTTCGGCTCTACAAAATAATCCTCCTTAACCTTTTCTTCATTATAAAAGGTCGTCTGCGGTCTGCCCATCTTTGTAGCGGCAAGGAGAACGGTTACATTATTATTTACAAGCTGAAGAGAGTCCCTGTCGCCCGTTGCAATATAGCAACGGTTTTCATCCTTACAGACTGAAGAAAGCGTACCGAGAATATCGTCCGCTTCATAGCCTTCCTTTTCAACTATTTTATAACCGAGAGAAACAAGTAATTCCTTAAGCACGGGCATTTGCTCGGCAAGCTCGGGCGGCATACCCTTTCTTTGAGCCTTATATCCGTCGTACATTTTATGCCTGAACGTAGGCGCCTTCAAGTCAAAGGCAATTGCCACGGCGTCTGGATTTACCTCCTCTTTAAGCCGAAGAAGAATATTGAGAAATCCGTAAATACCGTTTGTAAATCTTCCGTCCTTTGTGGTGAGCAGTTTAATGCCGTAAAAGGCACGGTTAAGTATGCTGTTTCCGTCTAAAACTAAAAGCTTCATATTACACCGCCGAGTTATTTTTTTAATATTTTACCACAAATTTTGCCTTTTGGGGTGAAAAAGATGAAAATTTATGCTAAAATACCTAAAAAGTTTTATTTAAGGAATGAGCCGGTTGAAAATAGGTAATGTGGAAATAAACGGAAAAGCCTTTCTTGCGCCTATGGCAGGAGTTGCGGATATGGCTTTCAGGGAGCTTTGCGTTGAATACGGCGCGGCGCTTGTTGAAAGCGAAATGGTAAGCAGCAAGGGAATAACCATGACCGACAGAAAGTCAAGAGAGCTGCTCGTTCTTTCGGAAAAGGAAAGACCTGCGGCGGCGCAGATTTTCGGATATGACCCGTTAATTATGGCACAAAGCATTGAAGCAGTAATGGAATTTAAGCCCGATATTATTGATATAAATATGGGCTGTCCTGCGCCGAAAATTGTGAATAACAAAAGCGGCTCGAGCCTTTTGAGAGACCCCGTTCTTGCTGAAGAAATTGTAAGAGCGGTTGTTAACGCTTCCCCTGTCCCCGTAACGGTCAAGATGCGCGCCGGCTGGGATAAGGACAGTATAAATGCGGTTGAAATTGCAAAAAGAATTGAAAATGCAGGCGCTTTGGCAATTACGGTTCACGGAAGAACTCGCGACCAGATGTATGCGCCGCCCGTTAATCTTGATATAATCAGAGACGTTAAAAGCGCTGTTTCAATTCCCGTAATAGGAAACGGAGATATAACGGACGGTTTAACAGCCGCCAAAATGCTTGAATACACAAACTGCGACGCCGTAACGGTCGGCAGAGGCGCTTTGGGCAGACCTTGGATATTTTCACAGATAAACGCCTTTCTAAATCACGAAACGCTCGTCCCCGAGCCGCCCGTTTCGGAAAGAATGAGAGTAATGCTAAAGCATGTAAACAGGATATGCGAATACAAGGGCGAAAGAATCGGTATCAGAGAAGCGCGAAAGCACGCCGCCTGGTACACAAAAGGAATCAGAGGTACCGCAAGGTACAAACGGGAAATATGCGCAATTGAATCAATTAAACAGTTAGAGGAAATCGCATACACAATAGTAGTTGAAAACCAATAAAAACAAGCCGTAATCCCTTTTGGGGACTACGGCTTAAATTTTTAATTACGCCCAAGGGTCGTCCGAAGCAGGAACTCTTATATCGGAAAGGAAAAGAATTTCCCAAAGATACCAGATATCTCCCTTTCGCCGAAGTTTAACCTGACGGGGTGAATCGGCTCCGGATGAAGTAAGATACAAAACCGCATATCCCTCGTTATCATAGGAATACGGATTATCACTTACCTCAATTTCAAGTGACTGCGGAAGAATGTAGGAATTTTCACGGCTTGTACCCTTGAAATAAGAACGGGGAACATAGCTTTTTCCCACAAGTCTGTCGCGGATAAATTGCTTTTCAAGATTAGAAAGATCAGCAGGTCCTTTAAGATAATTTATCATCTCATAGGTTTTCTCTGCATCCCTTTCATAATTACACAAAACCGCCACTGCAAGCGCAGCCGTCTGAAAAGGCGTAGTCATTTGAGCAGCCTCAAGTGATTTTAACTGCTCAACATTTTCGGGGATTTTTTCAATAGAAATAATTTCTGTTTTATTCATCAGAACTTACCTCCTCCGCCTCCGTGCGAGGAACCCGAAGAAGAAGTGTGAACCGAGCTTCCGCCCGAACTGCTGCTTTCGGACTGAATCTTTACCTTTGTAACGGTGGAATAAAGGAAATTGTCGTACGAATTGGTCATATTCAAGCTTCCGGGTACAAGATAATCTCTTGCGTCTGGATTAAATCTGACAGCCTTAACATACGAATTTCTTATAACAAGCGAAATTATAAGAGAAATAACCAATGCAGCTACAACGCATATAGCAACAGTCTTTATCTTATCGCCCGTTGTGCGTTCATTCGGATTGTATCCGTCAATGGTATTGTCAACGTCATACGCCTCTCCGCTTCTTGCCTGAACAACTAAATCCTCAACCGTATTGGCAAACGTCAAAAAGGCATCGTAGTAGTCGCCATCAGAAAGATACGGAACAATTTCATCTCCGAGATAGGAAATACCGTAATCGGTAATGGCAGTAATGCCGTAACCCGTGGTGGAAATATACCAGTCGCGGTCTTCCATACTGATTAAAAGAAGGCAGCCGTCATAAGTATTTCCAAAGCCGTAGCCGTTGTAATCATAGTAATCGTCGGCATAATCCTGAACGCTTTTTCCGTCAAGCCCGTTGACAGTGACAACAACAATGTCAAAATTAAGCTCATAGCTCATATTTTCAAGCTTTTCGCTCAAGGAAGCAAACTCACCCGTTGAAAGAAGCTGCGCTTCATCAACAAGCAACGGCTTATCGCTGTCGGCAAAAACAAGTACTGGAAGCGTAACAAGAAGAACAAATACAATTATCAAAGAAATAATCTTTTTCATATCACGCACCCCCTTACAGTAAACCGAGCAGCTTCGACACAAGAAGCGCGCCTGCCGATAAGCCAACCGAAAGCGCGGCAAAAAATCCGCCGAGCTTTGCCTTACTGACAGGAAGATTACCTATAAACTTACCCGTCTGACCGTTCATTGCAAAGGTGTACTTGGTACCCTGATATGTAGTATTTAATATCCACACGGGATAAAGCGCATACTTTGAAAAGCCCTTAAGCACCTGAACAGAGCTGTTTTTAGGGGTAACGCTTGAATAACCAGAAACAGTTGAAGCAAGAGTACTCTCTGCACTGACCTTTACGCGCTGATTTGCCCTGGGAATGCTTTCTTCCTTTCCGACGTCGTATTTATCGGCAAGGAAGCCGGCAAGATAAGCCGTCTGGAAATCAACCGCATCCTTAAAATCAAAAGGTTCAATTGACTCCATAAGGTCGTCGGGCATTTTACTTGCGCCGTCTACGGGGATGTTTTCAAAGCTCATATTACCCTTTCTGAAAACATCATAGTGGTCGGTTTTAGTATAGTTATACTTCGAGTCACTCCAACTGCTGACTTTGGTCGCGTCAAAGGAAACCTGCGCGTCAATATCAGAATCGAAAAGCCAGAAAGGAACGTATAATCCACTGATTTCATCAAGATGATTTTCGCTCTTAAATAAATTGGGAACAAACTTTTTTGAGTTAACGTATTTCTTAAGACTCTCCTTCGCCTGAGTCTTGTCAAGCTTAAACGGAATAACGTAATCGGGCTTCAGAACGCCCGAAAGTCTTCCCGAAAGAACAACCGGGTTATCGCAGTAAGGACATTTTGTTGCCGCAGTATTTTCGTCGCCGACTATTTCACCGCCGCAGGACTTACATACAAATACCCTTAGTCCTTCGTCATTTGTTTCATCCCATTGCTCGGACCCCTTTTCCTGCCATTCAAAGCTGTCGGCAGGCTGGGAGTTGAGAACCTCATCCTTACTTTTAAGAGCGGCAACGTCAAATTCGCTGTCACAATAAGGACATTTCATATTCTGAACTCCCGGCTCAAACTGAATCGGAGCGTCACAATGAGGACACTTATAATTTAATAATTCAGCCATATCCATCAAATCCTTCCGGTAATGCTAAAGTAAGTCTGATTATCCGATAGGCTTACCGCATTCGGGGCAGAATTTGGGCGGATTTGCAGGATCATAAGCAGCGCCGCAGTTTGCGCAGTGAGAACCAACCGGCTTTGCCTTCCCGCACTGCGTACAGAAGTTACCGTTATTTGTAGCTCCGCAAGAGCATACCCAACCTTCTCCGGCAGGAGCTGACGGTGCAGTCGGAGCAGCCTGTGCAGGTTGCTGACCTGCCTGATTACCCATTGCAAAAAGATTAGCCGCAGAGCCGCCTGCGTTCATAGCCATACCCATACCGATAAAGCCGTTCATAGCGCCGCCTTCGTTTCCGGCTGCTGTTCTCATAGCGTCTGCCTGTGCCATAGCGATGTTTGCGCCAGCCATATTCGGGTCGCGAAGAGCCGCAGCGCGCTGCATCTGCTTGATAGCCTCCTGATCCTCTTCGGGAAGAGTAATCGGATTAAGAGCAATTGAAACAACCTCAAGTCCGCGAAGCTCGCTCCATTTAGCGGAAAGCGCTTCGTTCATTGCGTTTTCAAGGTCGGTAGCGTGAGTAGCTATCTGGTTAGGTCTGATTTCAAGCTCGGAAAGCTTACCGAATGCAGGCTGTAAAGCGCTTACAAATTCGGTCTTAAGCTGCTGGTCAAGCTCTTCTCTCTTATACTCGCTCTCTACGTTGCCGCAGACGTTTGTATAGAAAAGAATGGGGTCAACAATTTTATAAGAATAGATACCGCTGCATCTTACGGATACATCAATATCAAGACCTATCTTTGAGTCAACAACTCTGAAGGGAATGGGGCTGGGAGTGCCGAATTTATTATCAACAAGTTCCTTTGTATTAAAATAATAAACTCTCTGGTCCTTACCCGTATCGCCGCCGAAGGTAAACCTTCTGCCGATATTCTTAAAGGTGTTTTTAATTGACTCGCCGAGAGAGCCTGCAAAAATGCTCGGCTCTGAGGAAGAATCGTAAGTAAATTCACCGGGCTCTGCGCAAACCTCAACGACCTTACCCTGCTCAACGATAATCATACACTGACCGTCGGCAACGGCAATACCCGAGCCGTTTGAAATAATGTTATCGCTTGCCTTTGTGTTTGAGGAACGGTTGCCGATTCTCTTCTGTCCTTTAACAACCATTATATCCTTATCAATAGCTTCACAATAGAAGAATTCCTTCCACTGATCCGCAAGGTTGCCGGCAACAGCGCCTTGAGCTGCTCTTAATAATCCCATAATTAAAACTCCTTTCGTTTTAAAAAAATTGATTACGAAATTTTGCGTATATTTAAATCATAATATACCAAATCTATTATATTATATAAGCAAAAAAAATAAAACAGTAACACTTAACAAACATTTAGTGAAATTTTTGATAAAAATGCCGTCAGAAACACTCATTTCCGACGGCTGAATTTATAATTCCCATTCTTTTATATTCTTTGCGTCACTGTAAAATGCGACGTAGCTTTTATGCCTTGAAGCAGAAATTTTTCCGTTTTCAACGGCTTCAACGATTTTACATCCCTTTTCACAGGTGTGAGAACAAGAGTTAAATTTACACTGACCTAAATATTCTTGAAATTCGGGAAAGCACTCGGCAATTTCATCCTTTAAAATCAAATCGTTTTTTTCAAAATCAAGTGATGAAAATCCGGGAGTATCGGCAAGATAGCCTCCGCAAAACGGAAAAAGCTCAACCTCACGGGTGGTGTGCCTTCCCCTTCCGAGCTTGTCGCTGTATTCGCCTGTTTTAAGTGAAAGAGAGTCATCAAGTAAATTAAGCAGAGTGGATTTTCCGACAGCGGAATTGCCCGTAAAAACGCATATTTTTCCGCTGACAAGCTTTTTTACCTGTTCAATTCCCTCTCCGTTTAAAGAAGAAACGCAAACCGTTCTTATTCCCGCAGAAGAATATATACCATTTAATTCGTCCGCTGAAGCTAAATCTGTTTTAGTAATTATCAGCAAAGGCTCAATTCCCTTATGAAACGCTATTGCAGTCAGCTTATCAATAGTAAGTGTCGAGGGCTTCGGATTCACGGTTGAAACAACAATTGCCATTATATCGACATTTGCAATAGGCGGACGGATAAGAAAGTTTTTTCTTTTTTCAATTTCGTCAACGGTATTTTCCTGATTATCATTGACGGTTATTGTAACTCTGTCTCCGGCGAGAGGAGTTATTTTCTGCTTCCTGAACACTCCTCTTGCCTTACATTCGAATATGCCAAGGGCGGTTTCCACATAGTAGAAACCGCCTATTCCTTTAAGTATAAGTCCTTTTTGCCGTTCGCTCATCTTATTCGGTAGTGTCTTCGCTTGTAATTTCTTCGGTTACGTCGCTCGTTTGCTCTTCGGGACCGGAGCTTATAACAACAACTATTTTCTTATCCACCGGATATTTTGTTCCGGCGCCGCCTGTCGGGTCAGTGGAAATTACCCTGCCCTCTTCAACGGTATCGCTCGACTCGGTCTTAAAGGTGTAGTTAGTAAAGCCTGCCGCTTTAAGAGCGCTTTCAGCCTCCTGCTTGAGCTTACCCTCAAGAGCCGGGAGCTGAACGCCGACTTCCTCCTCATAAGGAGTTTCCTTTCCGTCGCTTACAACTCCGGGAACCTTTGTAAAGTCAATTTTACATTCGTAAATTGTCTTATCGTTTGCGGTAACAGTAAAGGTATTGTCCTCACCGGAGCCTTTAACTTCAATGCTCTTTGACTTACCGCTGAAATAGATGTTCTTTTCGCTCTTATAAAGAGTATCGTTAAGGTAATACTTAATTGTTCCCGATTCGCCCGTTCCCTTGCCGGGAAGGTTAAAGGTTACGGTTGCGGTTGAAGACTCGGGAATACCGTTTGAAACCTTTATAGTAACCGTCTCTCCCTTTTCAAGAAGCGAATCGCCGTCAGGGCTCTGGGAGGTTACCATACCCTTATTCTTTTCGTCATTAACCTCTTCTATCTTACAGACAAGACCGACCTTTTCAATAAGCTCCTTTGCAATATCGGCGCTGTCACCGACAACTGCGGGAACCTTAACCATATCCTCACTTTCATCCGTTGCAACATAAATTGTAACGGTTGAACCTCTTTCGGCATAGGTATTTTCCTCGGGGAAGGTCTGGAAAACGAAACCGGGAGTCTGAAGCTTATCGTATTTTTCAACTACGTTTACCTCAAAGCCCTTTTCGGTAAGTATCTGCTTTGCTTCCTCGGCAGTTTTGCCTATAACGTAATCTACAAGAACATTGTCGTCATTATACGCGATTTTAAGGATGACGGTAGAATGCTTCTTTACCTTTGCTCCCTCATTGGGACTCTGCTCAAGAACCGTTCCGAGCTCCTGGGTTTCATCGTTTACGTTCTGGGTTTCAAATTTAAAATCGGCGTATTTTTCATTCCCGACAATTTCTTCATTATAATTAAGACCGACAAAGTTAGGAAGCTCAACTCTTCCCATAAACGAAACCATAAGTATAACAACAAGCGCAAGCACGGCAAGACCTGCCGCAATGCCGCCGACAATTGCTATCGCCTTTTTCTTTGCTTCGTCATCATTGTTTTCTTCATTAACGGCTGCTGTCTGCGGCTTAACGGGAACGTTATTGCCGCGCTGGGCGCCGACATACTTTGTAGGCTCTCTGTCAACAAAATATGAATAGTCAAATTTTATCGACGGATTTTTTCTGAACTGGTCGATATCCATAAGCATTTCAGCAGCGGAATGGTACCTGTCACGGGTATTCTTCTGCATTGCGCGCATCGTAATCTGCTCAAGACCTATCGGAATTTCGGGATTTATCTCCCTGGGACGCTTTGCCTCCTGCTGAAGCTGCATAATGGCAACCGAAACGGCGCTGTCGGACTGGAACGGAAGCTGGCCCGTAAGCATTTCATAAAGAACGACGCCGACGGAGTAAATGTCAGCCTTATCGTCGGTTACCTCGCCTCTTGCCTGTTCGGGGCTGATATAATGAACGGAACCGATAGCGCTTTCGGTAAGCGTTTTTGTGTCGCCTCTGCTGAAACGCGCAATGCCGAAATCAGTAACCTTGATAGTGCCGTTCTGGAGAAGCATAATATTCTGGGGCTTAATATCGCGGTGTATAATGCCCTTGTCGTGAGCGTGCTGAAGCGCGCGGAGAATCTGGGTAAGGAAATGAACTGCATCCTTCCACTTGATATATCCCTGCTGCTCAATGTACTCCTTAAGCGTAATACCTTCAATGTATTCCATTACGATATACTGAAGTCTGTCGCCGAAGGAAACGTCATAAACCTTGACTATGTTCGGATGGGAAAGAACTGCAATTGCCTTGCTTTCATTTTTGAATCTGCGGCGGAACTCCTCGTTTTCAAGAAGCTCCTGCTTGAGAATTTTTATAGCGACAATTCTGTCGTCGATATTATCATACGCCTTATAGACGACAGCCATGCCGCCGACGCCGATTATTTCTTTAATTTCGTAACGACCGTCAAGTCGTTTTCCGCAATAATTATCCACAATAACACTCCTTTATCAATATGCCAAGGCAACAACAGTGATATTATCGCCGCCGCCGTTTTCGTTTGCGCGTTTGACAAGACTTTCGGCATAGCCGTAAAAGCTGTTTTCGGCGGTGATTTCTCTTATCTCGTCAATATCAACGTAATTTGTAAGACCGTCCGTACAAATCAGAAGCGTGTCCTCCGCCTTTAATTCCTCAACGCAAAAGTCAATATCAATATCACGGTCGACACCGACTGCGCGCGTAATAATATTCTTTCTCGGATGGTGCTTTGCCTCATCCTGAGTTATTTTTCCTGTTTCAACCAAATCCTGAACCATCGAATGGTCACGGGTCAACTGGGTCAAATCGTTCTCGTGAAGAATGTACGCTCTGCTGTCACCTGCGTGAGCAATAAACGCTTCATTTTCCGCAAGCACGCACGCAACAACGGTTGTTCCCATTCCCTGAAGCTCGGCATTTGAGCTTCCGATTTCGTAAACGCTGACATTCGCGGCGGTAATGGCGGCAAGAAGCATATTTCTTATTGACGTTCCGCTCATACTGGCACGGTATTTTGAAGTAATCTGCTCGGAAATGATTTTAACGGCTGTGGTTGAAGCCACATTGCCTCCTGCCGCGCCGCCCATTCCGTCACAGACAACCGCCCATGCGACGCCGTTCGGAAGCTCGCCGGCAGCGTAGGCATCCTGATTTGACGCACGGACCTTACCCGTATCCGTTTTTGCAACTATTTTCATCGGTTTTCACCCCATTTTGGACTTAAACAGTCCCTGTACTTTGCCTTAACTGACCGCAGGAAGCGTTTATATCGCTGCCGAGAGTACGCCTTACGGTAACCGCAAAGCCGCGCTTCTCGCAAACTGACACAAAGCTTTTCAGCGATTCGGCATCGCTTTTTTTATAATCCCGTTCCTTTATTTCATTAACGGGAATTAAATTTATATGACATAAAATACCCCGAAGCCTTCTGCAAAGCTCCTCGGCATTATCAACGCTGTCGTTGACGCCCTTTATCATTGCGTATTCAAAGGAAATACGTCTGCTTGTTTTATCCGTATAAGCTTTACACGCCTTTAACAGTTCGTCCATATTGTACTTTTTTGCAACGGGCATTGTTTTTTGTCTTATTTCATCATTCGGCGCGTGAAGCGAAACGGAAAGAGTCAACTGGAGATTTTCATCTGCAAGCTTATAAATTTTCTCAACGAGTCCGCAGGTCGAAAGCGAAATATGACGCATTGAAATATTCTGACCCTTTTCATCGGTCACAAGACGTAAAAATTTAAGTACGTTTTCGTAATTATCAAGCGGCTCGCCCGTTCCCATTAAAACTATATGCGAAACCTTTATGTTCAAATCCCTCTGGGCGGTGAACACCTCGCAAAGCATTTCACTCGGGGTAAGATTTCTCTGAAATCCGCCTATAGCCGACGCGCAGAAGGAACATCCCATTTTACAGCCGACCTGCGTGGAAATACAGATAGAGTAACCGTATTTGTATTTCATAACAACGCTTTCAACCGTGCTGCCGTCGTCAAACTGAAAAAGATATTTTACAGTGCCGTCTATTGAAGAAACAAGCTTTCTTAATATTTTACAGCTTTTTATTTCAAATTCGCTTTCAAGCTGCTGTCTTAACTGCTTTGAAAGATTTGTCATTTCGTCAAAGGACATTACGCCTTTTTCATGTAACCAGTCGTAAACCTGACTGACGCGGAAGCGCTTTAGTCCTATATTATTGAATATGGCTTCAAGCTCCCTGTAATCGAGGGACCTTATATCTGTTTTACTCACGGATAAACCTCGCATAATAAAAACCGTCGGAGCCGTACATCCCCGGGAAGATGTTTACTCCTCCGTCGTCGGGATGAAATTCCTTATGCTCATTGAGAAAACGGAAACAGTTGTCCTCGTTCTCCTTTTTATTGAGCGTACAGGTTGAATAAATAAGCGCTCCTCCGCTTCTGACATACCTTGAAGAAACGGTCAGTATATTGTACTGCATATCGCATAGATTGTCAAATTCCGAAAGGTTTTTGAAGCGTATTTCCTTTTTTCTTCGGATGACTCCGAGACCCGAACAGGGAACGTCGCAGAGAACCTTATCAAAGAGCGGAAAAGACGAATTAAAAACTGACGCGTCATTTTTAATTGCGGATATATTAGTTAATCCGAGCCGAACGGCACCGTTTTTTATTAAGCTTACGCGCTGTTCGTACAGGTCACAGGAAACGATTTTCCCCGTGTTATTCATCATTTCACAAAGGGTAAAGCTTTTTCCGCCCGGTGAGGCGCAAACGTCAAGTACGGTATCGTTTTCTTTAACATTAAGCGCCTTACAGCAAAGATAACTCGAATAATCCTGAACGTGGAACAAGCCGTCTTCAAACGCCTTAAGATTTTCAAGTGAAATATTACCCGAAACTATTAGTACGTCTTCATCCTTTTTTTCGGTTTTTACGCCTTCTTTTTCAAATAAAGAAATGAGTTCTTCGGCATTTGTTTTAAGCGTATTGACCTTTAAGAAAATCGGCGCCGCGCCAAGAGAGGACGAAAGAATATCAACCGCATTTTCAATCCCGTAATTATCTATATAATGCTTTGTAAGAGCCTTCGGACAAGAATACTTTATACTTAAGTCAAAGACCTCGTCTTCAGTTTCGGGATAAGAAAAACCTTTTTCACTTATTCTTCTCAAAACCGAATTTACAAGCCCTGCGGCATAGGAAAACTTTGAGTTTTTAATAATCTTTACGCTCTCATTTACAGCCGCAAAGGAAGGAATTTTATCAGTAAAAAGAAGCTGATAAGCGCCGAGTCTTAAAGCCGTAAGAATTTCAGGCTTTGTTTTTTCAACGGGCTGCTTAAGAAACTGGGAAAGAACATAGTCAATAGTAACCTGTCTTTCAAGAGTTCCGTAAACAAGGTTGGTAATAAGAGCGCTTCCCACGTCAGAACCTGATTCCTTTAACGCGCTGTCGAGGGCAATATTCGAATAAGAGTTATTCTTATTTATTTTAAGCAGTACCTTATACGCCGCCGCTCTTTCGTTCATACTAACTCCGTTTTCTCATCCTTAAAATAAGTCTTAAAAGATTTGCAAAGGTTGTAGCCGCAGCCGCAACATAGGTCATTGCCGCAGCCTTAAGCACCTTTTTTGCGCCCTTGTGCTCTTCCGCCGTCAGCATTCCCGTTTCTTCAATTACCGTAAGCGCCCTCTTTGAAGCGTTAAACTCCACGGGAAGAGTTACAAGCTGGAAAATAAAAACAAGTGAATAAAGCAAAATACCGATAATGATTAAAGATTCAAAGCCGAATACATAGCCCAAAAGAGCAAGAGGAAGACCGATTCTTGAACCGATATTGCATACGGGAATAATCGAATCCCTGATTTTAATGGGCGTATAACCCAATGCGTGCTGTGAAGCGTGACCTGCTTCGTGACAGGCAATACATACAGCCGAAACCGACGCATAGTTATAAACTCCCTCGGAAAGTCTAATAACCTTGCTCCTCGGGTCATAATGGTCGGTAAGCTCGCCTGCAACAGGCTCAATTCTTACGTCGGTAATACCGTAATGGCGTAAAATATTTTGCGCCGCTGCCGCTCCGGTAAGACCTTTTGAATTTGCAATTTTTGAAAATCTTCTGTAATTGGATTTTACCGATGACTGAACAATAAGCGAAATAATAATCATCGGTACAACAAGAACAATATAATACCAGTCAAGGTAAAGCATACTGCCTAATGTATCCATTGTTTCACCCCATTATAGTTCCTTTTGAAATTTTATGACCACGAAGATAATCGGAAACGGACATTCTTTTCTTTCCCTCGGGCTGAACGGTTAAAAGCTCAATTGACGTACCGTTCGAGCACGCGACAATAAGCCTTGAATTGCTTTCGATTACCGTACCCGGAGCTTTATCCGTTTTACCTCCAACTCTTGTTTCCCAAAGCTTGAAACGAGTGTTTTCAAGCAAAAAGGAAGCAGCAGGCCAGGGATTAAGTCCCCTGACTTTATTATGAATTTCAGTTGCCGTTTTATTAAAATCAACGGGAGAAAAGGATTTGTCAAGCTGTGTGACATAGGTCGCCTTTTCATTATCCTGTTTAATTCTCTTTAATTCGCCGTTTTTAATAAGATTTACGGTTTTTTCAAGTACATCCGCTCCGATAACCTTAAGTCGGTCAAAAAGCTCCCCTGCCGTTTCGTTTCCGCCGATTTCGGTTTCACTCTGAAGAATAATATCTCCCGTATCAAGACCGACATCCATTTGCATTGACGTAACGCCGGTAACGGTTTCGCCGTTAATAATGCTCCACTGAATGGGCGCCGCTCCCCTATATTTAGGTAAAAGGGAGGCGTGGATATTGATACAGCCGTGTTCAGGGAAGTTGATAATCTCTTCCGGCAGGATTTTACCGTAAGCGGTAACTACTATCAAATCGGGTTTAAGCTTATTGAGTATTTCAAGAGCCTCGCCGTTGCGAAGCGTTTTCGGCTGAAAAACTGGAATGCCGCGCTCGGTTGCGCAAACCTTGACCTCGGAAGGAGTCAAAATCTGTTTTCTGCCGACGGGCTTATCCGTTTGCGTGAATACGCCGACTACATCTTCACCCATTTCAACAAGCTTTTCAAGGCACGGCACCGCAAAATCGGGCGTACCCATAAATACTATTCTCATTCTTCTTCATCCTCATTTGAAGGATATTCCTTAATCTGATCCTCGGTTGCAAGTCTGTCAATAAACAGAACGCCGTCAAGGTGGTCAAGCTCATGACAGAAGGCTCTTGCCTTAAGTCCTTCTCCCTTATAAAGGCACCAGTTGCCGTCACGGTTCTGCGCCCTGACTGTAACGGACATAGGTCTGAAGGTAACGTTATTTCTTCCCGGGAGTGAAAGACAACCCTCTTCTTCACACTGGGCGCCTTCTGTTTCTACAATTTCGGGGTTTATAAGCTCCATTATGCCGTCACCCGTGTCAATTACTACGACACGCCTTAATACTCCTACCTGAACCGCCGCAAGTCCGACTCCGTTTGCAAGATACATAGTATCCGCCATATCGTCAAGCAGCGTAAAAAGCCTTTCGTCAAACTTTTCTACCTTACGGCTCTTTTTTCTGAGTATCGGGTCGTTGTCTTTTCTGATATTTCTTATACCCATTTCTGTCCTCCGTTAAAATATGGTATCGGGATTCATATCCGCTATTGCCGTAACGCCGTTAAAGTCCTTTTCGGATGAAAAGTCCTTAAGCAATACCGAAATCATTTCCCGTGTTCTTTTATTATTACGGCATTTAATAATAATTCTGAACCTGTATTTTCCGCCGACTCTTGAAACGTGCGGAGCAATAGGCCCTAAAACAATAATCTCAACATCCTTGAATTCATTGGCGTTAAGTTCTTTAATTTTATTTAAAAAATACTTTGAAGCTGACGAGGTTTTTATTTCATCCGTGCCGACAAATCCGACGGTGCATATATCGCAGTACGGCGGATATATCATAGCCTTTCGTATTTTTATTTCCGTGTTGAAAAATGCGTCATAGTCCTGTTTGACGCTGTATTTAATAATCTCATTTTCAGGGAAAGAGGTCTGAATAACCGCCCTGCCCTTTTCATCTCCGCGTCCGCTTCTTCCCACAACCTGGGTAAGAAGAGAAAAAGTTCTTTCGGCACTTTTATAATCGTCATTAAAAAGCATCTGGTCAACGCTGATAACTCCGACAAGAGTGACCGACGGAAAATCAAGTCCCTTTGCAACCATCTGCGTGCCGACTATAATATCGTATTCCCCGTCCGCAAACGCTTTAAGGCTGTTTTCAAAGGCGTATCTGCTTGAAGAGGTGTCGGTATCAAGTCTTAAAACTTTTGCCTCCGGAAGTATTTCGGAAAGCTCCTGTTCGATTTTTTGCGTTCCAGTACCCGAAAATTTAATTTCCCTTTCGCCGCATGTCGGACAAACATCCGTAAAAGGCGTGCTGTAACCGCAATAATGGCACATAAGCCTGCCGTTACGGGTATGGTAAGTAAGAGAAATACTGCAATTCGGACAGGTCATAACCGTTTTACAGCTCCTGCAGGAAGCAAAGGTATTAAAGCCGCGCCTGTTGAGAAGCAATATTGACTGCTTTTTATTATTGAAATTTTCAGTCAGAGCCTTTGCAAGGTCGGGCGTCAGATTACCCTCGGCAAGCATATTTTCACCGACTGCGGTATCTATTGTTTCAACCTCAGGCAAAACGGCGTTTCCGTAACGCTCGGTAAGAATATTCAAAGAATATCTCCCCTGCTTTGCGTACGCATAGGTTTCAACCGAAGGCGTTGCGGAAGCGAGAAGAAGCAGTGAAGAATGAAAATTCGTTCTGAATTTTGCAACGTCACGGGCGTGGAACCGCGGCGACATTTCCGATTTATATGTATGCTCCTGCTCCTCGTCCATAATTATAAGTCCGACGTCCTCAAACGGAGCAAATACGGCGCTTCTTGTGCCGAGTGCTATTTTAGCCTCGCCGTTTTTGACGCGTTTCCACTCGTCAAGGCGTTCACCCATTGAAAGAGCGGAATGAAAAACGGCAACCTTATTCCCGTATCTTGCATAAAACAGGTCGAGCATCTGGGGAGTAAGCGAAATCTCGGGGACCATCATAATAACCCCTCTGCCGTCCTCAATAACCTTGTCAATAAGCTTGAGAAAAACCTTTGTTTTCCCGCTTCCCGTAACTCCGTAAAGCAGTGAAATATGCTTATTCTTATCACGGTATTCGTTTAAAATATTTTTAAACGCCGCGTCCTGTTCATCGGAAAGAACAATGTTTTCTTTATTTTGGGCGACTGCATAACGCAAAGGACTTCTGAACGCTTCATTGTCAAAAAGTTCGACAACATTTCTCTTTGCAAGAGTTGCAACAACCGCAGGCGTAACACCCGTAAAATAGCAGATTTCCTTAACGTCTCCCGAACCGATGTCCCGAAGAAGCTTAACAACGCTCATTTGCTTTGAAGTAAGCTTAAAGGGTATCTTTTCATCCTCAAATTCACGCGTAAGTCTTGCCATTTTAACGGTCATATCGTTAATTTTTCTTACGGCGTCAACATTTCTTACAATAACACCTTTTTTTAAAAGCTCGTCAATTACACGGCTTTCCTTATCAAGTCCGAGGTCCTTAAGTATTTTTTCCTTTTTGACGTATTTTGAAGCGTTTTTAAGGTAGTTATAAACCTCTTTTTGAATTTCATCAAGAGAGTCGATATTTTCCTCATCGACCTGCGCCGCAGCGTAAAGCGAAACAAAATTAAGACCTATTCCCGACGGCAGGCATACCTTTGCCGCATCATAAAGAGTACAGAAGGTATGCTGCTTAAGCCAAACCGCAAGATTAAGCATTTCACAGTTGAGCAGCGGCGCCTTATCGGGCACCGCCGCTATTTTTTTAAGGTCTTTATCCTCGGAAGAGTCGGTAACGGAAAACACAAATCCCTGTCTTTTAGTGTTTCCCCTGCCAAAGGGCACAATAACCCTGCAACCGACCTTAACAAGGTTTTCAAGCTCGGTCGGGATAAGGTAATCAAATGCCTTGTCAAAGCTGTATGTCGCCGCTTCAACGGCAACCTTTGCAATTAAAAAAAACATTTTTTCACCTCCCGAACCGTTTTAATAATAATTAAAGATTACGAATCTCCTCGGGCTCTACTATTTCATATTTTCCCTCAAGAAAATCGTCAAGCGCAAGGCTTACGGGCTTTTCTATAAGAATTTCGCCCTCATCCTCTGCCTGCTTTGAAATCTCTCTCGCTCTTTTTGCAGTTGCCGTTACAAGTGAATAACGGCTGATGTGGTTCTTTAAAACCGGAGCTAAATCTGGATTAAACATTTTTTGTTACCTCACTTATGTAATTTTTCATTCTTGATGATTTAAGCTGTTCCGCCCTTATTATGGACAAAACATCGTTGACCGCTTCGTCAACTTTATTGTTAATGACAATATAGTCATAATTTACGCTTCTTCTGAACTCATCTTCGGCAATAGTCATACGTCGAAGAATGTCGTCTTCCTTATCCGTATCCCTTGCCCTTAATCTTTTTTCGAGCTCCTTAATTGACGGCGGCAAAAGGAAAATGCTTACGCTTTCGGGGTAAAGCTCCTTGATATTCGCCGCGCCCTGAACCTCAATTTTAAGTATTACGGTTTTCCCTTCGTTAAGCCACTTGTCAACGGGCGCTTTTGGGGTGCCGTAAAAATTCTGGCCGTACTGGGCATATTCAAGTATTTCACCGTTATCGAGCTTGTCCTTGAATTCCTTAAGAGAGGTGAAAAAATAGTCAACGCCCTCTTTTTCCTCGTTGCGTTTCTCTCTTGTGGTAAGCGAAACGGATTTCTGAAGCGATTTGTCCTTTTCAAGCACGTCAAAAAGAATTGTATCCTTGCCTGCGCCCGAAGGACCCGAAAAAACAATTAAAATACCCTTACTCATCCGCGTCATCCTCCGTTTGCTCCATATTAAATCTTGCGGTTATGGTTTCACTCTGCAAATAGGAAAGAACAATATGGTCGCTGTCCATAACAAGGACAGCTCTTGTTCTTCTTCCCTGAGTCGCGTCAATAAGCATATTATTAGCCTTTGCCTCGCTGATAAGCCTTTTTACGGGCGCCGAATCGGGAGACATAACGGAAATAAGCCTTGAAGCATTTACTGCATTTCCGAAACCGATATTAACAAGCTTCATTTGTCTTATCCCCCTGTGAATTACTCGATGTTCTGAACCTGTTCTCGGATTTTTTCAACCTCGCCTTTAATAGTTAAGACACGTCTTGTTATTTCAACATCCTGCGCCTTTGAGCCTATTGTATTCGCCTCACGGTTTATCTCCTGAACAAGAAAATCCATTTTTCTGCCTATTGCGTCGGTAGAATCAAACATCTCACGAAGCTGTGAAATATGACTGCGAAGCCTGACGGTTTCTTCAGCCACGGCAATTTTATCCGCATAGATGGCGGCTTCCTGCAAAAGTCTTTGCTCGTCTACGCTCACGTCGCCGATAAGTTCACGAATACGCGCTTTGAGCTTTTCGTTATATTCGCTTACGGTTTGAGGGCTTCTCTGTTCAATAAACGAAACGCATTCAATAATCGTGTCCGCTCTTGAAAGAATATCCTCCTTTAGCTTTTCTCCCTCTCTTTCACGCATTGAAATAAAGGAAGCGATAGCTTCAGCCGCAACTGTTTTTACGGCGTTCCAGATTTTATCCTCATCCTCGGGAAGCTTATGAACCGTAAGCACGTCGGGATAACGTGAAACAGAGGTTACGGAAACATCCTCGCGAAGCGAATATTTTTCGCAAAGGCTCTTAAGAGCGTTTATATACCCTTGGGCAAGCGCGTAATTGACGCTTACCTCAACATTTTCATCCTCGGGCATTTCAATTGAAACGTAACACTCAATTTTTCCCCTGGAAATAAGCGACTGGGCAAAGCTTTTTAGCTTTTCTTCAAGAAAGCCGAACGTCCTGGGCACTCTTGCGTTAAATTCAAAATACTTATGATTTACACTTTTTATCTCTACGGTAATATTCATCGCGTCAACTGCCTGCTGACTGCGTCCGTAGCCGGTCATACTTTTAACCATATTTATCTCCGAATTTATTTAGTTCTCTTTGATTTATTGTCAATTCCTGCGGCAATTTTGAGTTTTCTTACCTCATCGTCGGTAAGATAACGGTACTTACCCTGGGCGAGCATTCCGAGCTTTACGGGACCGACGGATACCCTTTTAAGGCGCGCAACCTCTAAAGAAAGCGCCTCGCACATTTTTCTTATCTGTCTGTTTCTGCCCTCGTAAATGGTAATGCTTAAAACTACCCTGCCCTCCTGCTTTTCGAGGACGTGAACCTCGCTGGGCATAGTAACCCTGCCGTCAATTTCAATGCCGGTCGAAAGGGCTGTAATCTGGGACTCGGTAACAGACGGTCGCACCGTCACTCGGTAGGTTTTCGGGACGTGCTTTTTAGGGTGAGTTATGGCGTTTGCAAGCTCGCCGTCATTTGTAAGAAGCAAAAGTCCTTCGCTCTCTCTGTCGAGTCTGCCTATGGGATAAACTCTTTTTTTAACATCGCTTACAAGCTGGGCAACGCAGTTCCTGTCACGCTCGTCATTCATTGTGGTAATAAAGCCGCGCGGTTTATGAAGCATTATATAAATGTTTTCACTGTCAACCGTAATTTTTTTACCCGAAACAGTCACCTTATCCCTTTTCGGGTCAACCTTATCGCCAATTGAAGCTACAACGCCGTTGACCCTGACCTTGCCCGAAGAAATCAGTTCCTCGCTCTTTCGCCTTGAAGCCACACCGTTATCAGCCATAAATTTCTGAAGCCTGACTTTACTTTCCGCCATATTATCTCCTGAATATACTCTTTAAAAAATCAAAAATGCTTTTCTTCTTTTCCTGTTGATTTTTTTGCACCTTTACCGCTTTAACCGCGTTTACCGACTGAACGCTCAAAAGGTCAACCGTATAAAGCAGTTTTCCGTCCTTTGAGTAGTAATAAACAGCGCCGACCTTCTGACCCGATTTTACGGGCGCATAGAGAAAACTGTCAACTGTTACAAGCCTTGTAAACTCGTTTCCTTTATTTACAAGAACGGGAAGGCAGGCGCATTCGACGTCCACAATTTTTCTTTCCCCTCCCGTAACTCTTACTCCAACCTCGGTTAAATCGCAGTCGGGTAAAACGCACCTTTCAAAGCCGTAATCAAAAAGCTTTTTGTGGTCCGCCCAGTCGTCGGGGTCATTGAGCGTAACGCAGATAAGCGTAATACCGTTGCGTTCACACGCAGAAACAAGACACCGTCCGCTTTTCTTCGTAAAGCCCGTTTTAACTCCGAAAACTCCTTCAACCGAACCGAGAAGCTTATTGTGATTATACAGCGTATGCTCCGTTTCGGGATTACCGAAGGAAACGGTTTTGCTCTTGCTTGAGCAGATTTCACGAAAGGTTTCGTTTTTAATCGCGAAAGAAGAGAGCAAAGCCATATCGTAAGCGGTGGAATAATGGTCCTTTGCGTCAAGACCGGAGGGAGTGACAAAGGACGTATCGTTCATACCGAGCTTTTTTGCCCTTTCATTCATCAAAACGGCAAATTCTTCAATGCTCCCGGATATATCTGTTGCCGCAACATTTGCTGCGTCATTACCAGAAGAAAGAAGCATTCCGCACACAAGGGAATAATAATTGACCTTGTCGCCCTTTTTAAGTCCCATTGAAGTCCCTTCAACCTTAATGGCGTTTTCGCTGACGACAACAACCCTTTCGGGACAACACTGCTCAATAGTTATAAGAGCAGTCATTATTTTGGTAGTCGACGCCATGGAGAGCTTCTCGTGAGCGTTTTTTTCAAAAACAACCTCGCCGTTATCAGCGCAAATAAGCACCGCGGCTTTAGCGGACACAGTCATTTTTCCCGACGAAAACGAATTTATCGGAAAACAGAAAAGCAATATTAAACTGAAAACAAATGCAAAAATACGTTTCATTACCTCACCCCATAAATAAATATGAGGCGAGAGAAACTATAATTCAGCGTTAATTATTCAGCCGCAGGCTCATCCGTAACGGAAACCATATCAGCGTTCTGCTTTGCTTCCATTTCTTTCTTTGCCTTATTGACAACGCTGTTGACCTTATCAAACATTTCGGGAACAAGGTTGACAACTCTTTCAGCCGCATTATCAAAAGCAGTGATATTTTTAATCGTAACCTCACCGTCACTTACAACAAGGAAAGCTACGGGAGTAATTGTTACGCCTGCTCCGCCGCCGCCGCCGAAGATTTCCTTTGAAGCCTTTGAGGGGAAATCGCTGCCGCCGGAAGCAAAGCCGTATGTAACCTTTGAAACAGGGATGATTGTAAGATTTCCGTCAATATTCATCGGCTCGCCGATAATAGTGCTGACGTTTACCAAATCTCTTACCTTCTCGATAGTAGTTTCGAGAATTCCTGCTGCTGACTGTTCCTTCATAATGAAGCACCACCTTATTTAGTATTATTTGTTTTATTATTTTTAATAGCTTTCGGTTTTGATTTTCTGTAAAACTTTAAAGCTACTTTAAACAGCATTCTGAATGCAAATGTAATTAAAGCATTTGTGAAAAATATGGGTCTTACGGAGAAAGACACCGCAAAACGGGCAGTATTTGAATTACCTATAAAATCAGGCTCAATTACGCAGTCATACTTTCTAACGGGGAAAGAAGAGCAGATATAACCGTAAAGAGGAAATACCTTTTGACAAATCCTGCCGTATTCAAGCGCGGTTTCGGCTGCGTCATGGTTTTTGGCAACGCTCATCCACAAATAAAGCCTTTGGAAAATGAAATGCTTTTTAAAGGAATGACCCATCTTTTCCGCAGAATCAACGGTATCCTCAAGAAGCTTCATAACGCCGTCAAAGCCCTGATTTTCATAAAAGTTTTTGAACATTTCGACGATTTTATTTTCGCCCTTTTCCTCGGGTTGCTCGTCCTTTTTTTCTTCTTCTTTTTTCTTTTCTTTCTTCTTTTTCTCTTTCTTTGGCTTCTTTTCCTTCTTTTCAGGTCTCGGATAAAGCGGCACCCTTATAAAAAGCCACTTAACATCCGAAACAAACCCGTCAAGATATTCCGCATTGACCTGAATTTTAATACTGAAAATCAGCACAAAGAAGGCGATAATTCCGAGAATAGTGTAAAGTACCGGCAAATCCTCACCCCCCTGTTATTCTTCGTTCGGTTCTTCTTTATTTTCATTTATTATTTGAGCCTGTTCGGCTTCGTTTTCAATGTTTTTATTCGCATCATTTTCGGGAAGCGAGGGTAATTCGTCAAGTGACGAAAGCGAAAAGCACCTTAAAAACTCCGGCGTTGTCCCGTAAACAAGAGGTCTTCCCGGCAAATCCAGTCTTCCCTTTTCCTCAATAAGCTTTTTCTGACAAAGCGAGGATATAACGCCCGAGCAGTCAACTCCCCTGACCTGTTCTATGTAAGACTTCGTAATAGGCTGATTATACGCAACTATTGCAAGCACCTCAAACGCCGCCTGCGAAAGCGGAGTATTCCTTTTTATTTCAAGCACGCTTCTTATTAGATCAGCGTACTGAGTATCGGTCGAAAGCTGATATTTATCCTCAAGCTTAAGAAGTCTCAGTCCGCTTCCCCTTTCCTGAAGATTGGCTTCAAGATTGAGAAGCAACTGTTCCGTAAGCTCGTCCTCAATGCCGAGTGCTTCAGAAAGTCTTGATAATTCAATAGGCTCGCCGTAAGCAAAAAGAATTGCTTCACAAGCCGCCGTAAGTTTATTTGCGTTCACGTCCATTCCTCACTGTCAGTTAATTCCATATCCTCGTCGAGAAGCTCGATTTCAGCCGTGCTTCCTTCGCCGAGAACCTTTATTTTTTTAAGCTTTGTCATCTCAAGCACCGCCAAAAACGTTGCCACTAAATCCGAACGAGTCTCGGCGTCCTCAAAAAGAGAATTGAATTTTGTCTTCTTTCCCTTTCTCAATTTTGAATAAATTGAGCGAAACTTTGAGCTTACGGAGACGATTTTCTTTGCGACAATACCCGAAAAAGCGTCAATACTCGGCGGAAGAAAACGAAGTCTTTTTCCCGCGGCTGAAATATAAGCCGATATAAGCTCCTGCGCCTCGTGGAGTCTTGTATAGGTTCTGTCCGGCTCTATCTTTTCCATATCCCTGACAAAACGGTTAAACCCATCGGTGTTCTCACTTAACTGCTTTGCAACCTCTTTACAGGTTTGATAAGCGATAAGCTCACCCTGAAGCTCGTCCTTTAACTGCTCGGCTTCCTCGTATTTCGGAAGAAGTGAAACGGTTTTGATATATATAAGTCTTGCCGCCATTTCAATAAACTCACTGGCAACATACATATCCGCTTCCTGCATGGAGTTGACGTATGAAATATACTGGTCAACAAGCTCAACAATGGGAATGTCGTTAATATTCAGTTTGTGTTTTGAAATGAGGCTTAACAGCAGGTCAAGAGGACCCTCAAACACCTCAAGCTTATAATTCAATTGCTCCATTATTTGAGCAAACCTCCAAACGGCAGAGCCGCAACATAATTCAACGCGTTAAAAAGAATACCCGAAAGCCACGAAAGCGGCTTTGAAAGCGCGCCGGTCAGAAGCAAAACAAAGATAGCGATTACAATATATCTTTCATACTGCATTAACTTGTAGTAATACTTATCGGGTAAAAGAGCGCTCAAGACCCTTGAACCGTCAAGAGGCGGAACGGGTATAAGATTAAACACCGCAAGGCTGACGTTTATAAGAGCGGCAAAATACAGAAAGCTGTAAACAGCGCTCCAAAGGACAGTTACAGAAGCAAAATGCGCAACCGCCTGACCTAACAAAAGGAAGAGAAACGCCATAATAATATTCGATATCGGACCGGCAAGAGCGGTAACAGCCATACCGAATTTAGGGTTTTTGAAATTCCTTGAATTGACGGGAACGGGCTTTGCATAGCCGAAGCCGACAAGAAGAATCATCACCGCGCCTATCCAGTCAATATGAGCCATGGGATTTATAGTAAGTCTTCCCATATTTTTTGCGGTATTATCGCCGAGCTTATAGGCGACAAGCGCGTGGGCATATTCGTGAATAGGCAAGGTGCAGAACACAACAAACGCCATTGCGAAAACATAGGTTATAATTTCGGTTACATCCGCGCCGCGGATAATATTAAAAAGCATAGTTATTTCTCTCCGATAACAATTCTTTGAGTTCCGCTGTAATCAGTAACGGAACGCGTTTTTTTGCATACTTTCGAAAACAGTTTTTCAATTTCTCCCGACTGGGTTTCTCCGCATTCAACAGCTATAAAGCCGCCCTCTTTAAGGCAGGGAAGCCATTTTTCACTTATAAGTCGGTAAAAGACCAGTCCGTCCTCTCCCCCGTCAAGCGCCATCTTTGGCTCCATAAGAACCTCTTTCTGAAGAAACGGAATTTCATCGGTTCGAATATACGGAGGATTTGAAATAATAAAATCGGGCTTTTTATATTTTTGACAGTCGGAATAAAAAATATCCTCGTTTACAATGCGGGCGTTTTTTATTCCCGAAGAGTTTTTTTTAAGAAAGGAGAAAGCCTTTTCGCTTTTTTCAAAAAGATAAACTTCGCTGTCAGGAATAAGCCTTGCAAAAGTCAGACCTATACAGCCGCTGCCTGCGCATAAATCAAATATAACGGAATTTTCCCTTCCGGAAATGAGTTCAAGACTTTTTTCAACAAGAATTTCAGTTTCGGGACGGGGTATGAGTACGCCATCACCTACCTCATATTCAAAGGAGTAAAATTGCCATTTGCCGATTATATACTGAAGCGGAACGCCGCCGAGTCTTTTTTCAAGCGGCAGTTTAAGAATATCAAAATCAATTTCAAGCTCGGGATTATTTATCCTTTTAATCCTGTCAACGCCGAAAAAGCTTTCAAAAAGGCAGTCAGCTTCAAACGAAGGGTTTTCAATTGAGCCTTTTTCAAGCATTTCTACGGTAAGGGCAAACGAATCAGATACCTTCATCATCCGTATCCTCAAACCTCGGCATTAACTCAATATCCTCGGCTGAAATATCCTTCTTATCATCTTCAAGGCCGTAAAGTGCGACCTTAAGGGAAGCAATGCCGACCTCAATTATATCGTCGGTAGGCTCTTTTGTGGTAATTCTCTGCATCCAGAGTCCGGGAGCGGCGAGAACGGAAACAAAAACGTTATCGTGCTTTGCAGCGTATTTTATAAACTCATATCCGAGTCCCATAACAAACGGCAGCACAAGAAGCTTAACAAGAATCCAGAGAGGTCTTGAAACCGTTGCAAGATTCGGGAATATAAGCACAAGACAGGAAGAAACCGCAATACTTAAAATGAGCATTACGAAAATAAAGCTTGTGCCGCATCTCGGATGGAAACGGGTCTGCTTTCTGACATTTTCAACTGTCAGCTCAAGTCCGTTTTCATAACAGAAAATCGATTTATGCTCCGCGCCGTGATACATAAATACGCGTTTAATATCCTTCTGGAGCGAAACTATCCACATATAGAGGACAAAAATGATTATTCGAAGTATTCCCTCAAGCAAGGGATGAATTTTTGAAAGCGTATCGTGAGTGATGTATTTGTCAAACAAATCCACTAACAAGGACGGAATATAAATGAAGATACCGACCGAAAGGCATACGCTTAAAATAATCGAAACAACGGAAATAACCGTCATCATACCCTTTCCGAAGTGGTCGCCTATCCACTTGTCGAGCTTTGACTCGTTTTCGGCTTCCTCAAGCTCGGAAAGACCCGAAAGCTCGGCGGATTTCATAAGGTCCGAATAACTGTCAATAAGCGTTTCAACAAAATTGATAACGCCGCGGATAAGCGGTATATTGGCAATTTTTGTTTTGTCCCTTAAATATTTTTTCTTATTTAATTCTTTATGAATCGAGCCGTCGGGAAGCCTTACGCAAAACGCCTTGCCCTTCGGTCCCTTCATAACGATACCCTCAATTAGCGCCTGACCGCCGACAGAGGAATATTTACACTCTTTTTTAGCCATTTTATTCTCCGATTACTGTTTTACAGTTGCATTAACTGCAATTTCATATTTACCGTATGACCAGCAGGAATCGCTGCCTTTTACATAAACTGTCGCTTCAACGGTATTGCTGCCTTCCTTAATATCCTGATTTGAAAGGTCGATTTCAGCGTAAATATCGGAATTCGTAAGCTTCTGGAGCTGTTCCTCGGTTCCGATAATGGTAACGGAATCAATTTGCTTTCCGTCGGTCTTGCAGTCAAATCCGTCAGGAATATTTTTTAGGGAGATATTGCTTACGGGAATTGAATAAGTGCTTGAAGAAAAACCGTAAGCCTCAACTACAACTCTGACCTGCTGAACATCGCTGACAACGCTGTAGTCGGAAATATCCGTCGTGGTGAAATTAAAAGTGTTTTGACCTATACTGATGGAAGAAAAATCAATAGTCGCGACACTGACATTCTTAACCTCATCAGCCGTTTCAACGGGTAACGCAACCTTAAGCTCCGACGGTGAAACCGTAAAGTTAAGGGGCGAATTTATAAACGCCGAAGGAGTGTTCTTAAAGGTAACGGTTGTTTCAAGAGAAACTACCTTGAGAACGGGGACCGTAAGCGTAATATCCTTTTCGTCAACATTGGTTGAAAGGTAGTCGGTGGTCTTTGCGCCCTTGAAAATAATTTTCGGGTTAAAGGTTGAGGTTGAATTGAGAACCTCGTTTACATCAACAACCGCCTGTACTCCGGAAACGGAGTTTACCTCCGAGCTCGGTCCCGAAACGGTAACCGTGTTCTGCGAAAGAACGTAGGTTCCGAGCATCAGGTCCTCGGAAACAAGACTCTCAAGCTCGGTATTGACTACGGGTTCAACCGTAAACTCTCTTTTCGAAAGGGAATCGAAAAATACGTCAATGTAATCGCTCGAAAGACCGACAATATCACAGTCTGCGCTCGTAGTCGCCCTAACCGGCAGGGATTTCTTACCTGCGGAGTCAACATAGTTTGTCTGGGCGTTTACGGAAAATTTACTCGGGTCAAGCGTCTGAAGAACAAATTTTTTACCTGAAACCGTAATATCAACCTTAAACTCCTTCGTTCCGAAAATCTCAAGACCGAGCTGCGAGGGAACGCTGTTCTCAAGGTCAATTGTAATCGGAACGTCCTTTATGACCGTGGTTTCAATAGGACTTTTGTCAATAGCTATCCACATCCAGAGTCCAATTGAAATAATAACGGAAAGAACCGCAATGAATTTGTTATTCATAATAAGAGCGGAGAGCTTGCCTTTTTCTTTGAACATTATTTTCCCTCCTCCTTATTCTTTTTTCTGGTTCGTCTTGAATCCTTTTCAACTCTTTCGGCGGAAAGGAACTGATTTGTAAGAATTTCACGAAGCTCGCTTTCGGAAATGCCGTGCTTAAGTCTTCCCTTATATGCAAAGGAAATAGAACCGGTTTCCTCGGAAACGACAACTATAATCGCGTCGCTTTCCTCGCTCATTCCGATAGCCGCGCGATGCCTTGTGCCAAGCTCACGGCTGATATTGGAATTAAACGTAAGCGGAAGAATACATCCTGCCGCGGCAACTCTTGAATTACGGATGATAACCGCACCGTCGTGAAGCGGAGCCTTCGGATAAAAGATGTTTTCAAGCAGCTCCGGCGAAACGGACGCGTCAACAATAGTACCCGTTTTTATTATTTCACCGAGGTTTGTATCTTTTTCAAAAACTATCAGCGCGCCGGTTTTTGTATCCGAAAGATCGGAAACAACCTTGCATACCGAGTTGATGGTAATATTCATTTCTTCCTGACGCTTTATGTCCTCACGTCCGATTTGAAGAATATTTCCGAGATTAAAAACGGAAGTCCTGCCCACGCTTTCAAGGGCGTTTCTTATTTCAGGTGTGAAAACGATAACAAGAATGAGAAGAAGATTTCCGAAAAGCATGCTGAAAAGGTACGAGCTTGCCTGCATCTTAAGAAGAGTAACAATTGCAAAAAGAACGGCAAGAAGTAAAATTCCCTTTACCAGCTGCATAGCCTTACTGTCACGGATAAGCTTTATTGCTCCGTAAAGGATAACCGCAACAAGCGCAATGTCAAGTAAATCCGTAAGCCAGTTAAAGCCCTTGAGCACGCCCCACATTTCATTTATGAGATCATTGAAGCTCAAATCTATAATCATTTTTTCACCAGCCTTGTAAAAAAGTAAAATACCGAAATGGGCAGAAAAATATAAACACTACTGCACATTACGGTATATTATATCATATATTTATTTATTTTGCAATTTATAAATGCAATTTAAAGTAAAATAAATATCACCTTTTTTAGTGAAAATTGACGGAGAAATTCGAACCGTTCCGCCTTCAAGCGTATTAAAGCTTTTATGGGCGATAAAAGCGCAATGATACCCTGCCCTTACGCATATATCCTTTTCGGCAAGAGAAAGAGCGACAAGCTCGGACTGAACACCTTTTATATTAAACGACAAAACCGGCGCAAGACGTTGGGAATCGCAGAAGGACGTGTAAAGAATAACGTTCTTCATTTCTCTTAAATTCTCTTCAAGAAGCTTTAAAAGCGAATATTCGTGGGAGTAAATATTACCCATTCCGATTTTGTTTATTTCATTAACTGCAGGCGCAACGGCAATTATGCCCGAAGTATTCATAGTTCCGCTTTCAAATCTGTCGGGCAGAAAATCGGGTTGGAGCGCAGAAAGAGAATTGCTCCCCGTTCCGCCCTCAATAATTGTGTCGAAATTTTTATCGGAATTTATTATCAAAGCGCCTACTCCGACCGGCGCGTACAGTCCCTTATGAACGGCAACGCAAAGATAATCGATTCCAAGCTCCCTTACGTCAAGCGGAATAATCCCTGCGGCCTGCGCGGCGTCAACAATCAAGGGAACGCCGTATTTTTTACATATTTGGGAAATCCGTTTTATCGGAAGAAGGAAGCCGAAAACATTGGAAGCGGCAGAAATTACAACGGCGCAGGTTTTTTCGTCAATGAGCCTGTCAAAATTTTCAACAGTTTTATCATCGCTGTTAATGTCGATTCCGGCAATTTTATAATCGCAAACGCCCTCGTTTTTAAGCTTTTCAAGAGGTCTTATTACCGCATTATGCTCAAGCGATGAACAGACAAAATTTCCGCCGTTTTCAGAAAGTCCTTTAATACATATATTCAAAGCTAAAGTACAGTTTTGAGCAAAGACAACGTTTTCAACGCTTTTCGCATTAAAAAAGCTCCTTAAAGCTTCCCTTGAACTATAAATTGCCTCCCCCGTTTTTACAGCCATTTTATAACCGGACCTGCCCGGATTCGCGCCGAAACGGCTCATCGACTTTTTTACGCTTTTGAAAACGCATTTCGGCTTTGGATAAGTGGTTGCGGCATTATCAAGATAAATCACCTTTTACTCACATCCAGAACGTTTATCCCTGCTTCTTTGAGCAGCTTTATGCATTTATCCGCTTCGTCGCGTACCGTAACAACATAGCCGCAGCCTATGCGCCTTTCACCCGAATATCTTTGTATACCGGAATTGACACCGTTTCTTTTAAGAATATCCTTGGCTCTTGCAGCATTAGTCACGCTGCCAACCGCAAGTGAATACATAATTTGTCACCTCGGTTACATTCTATGCCGAAATCAAGCCAAAGTGAAAGCCCTGTCTTTCGGCAGGGCTTAAATGATTATTATCTTACCTTCATACCCGTAAAGACCGCGTACGCAACCTTTGTGCCGAGTTCATCGTGAATATCGACCGTAACTGTTGTAACGCTCCTGCCCTTTTTAACGGTATTCGCTTCGGCAATGAGTTTTTTGCCCTTTGCAACGCCGAGATAGCTTATGGAGCTGTTAATCGAGACGGTTGTAAGCTCGCCCTCATTTACAGCAACGGCACCGGCCAGATCGGCAAGAGTAAAGGTTGCTCCGCCCATAACGTGATTATCCGCATTAAGGTGCTTTTCGCTAATGTCAAGAGAGCAAACGGCAGTGCCGTCAACCGCCTTTTCAATTTTGATTCCCGTTACCTCGGTTGCATAAGTGTCGTCTTTAAATGTGTTTTGCGCCCAGAGAGTATAATCCATAATAAAACTCCTTTACTTATTTCTAAATTGTTCCTTAAGCCGCAAATCCTTTGCAAGTATTTTCTTACGCAGTCTCAAAGAATTCGGCGTGACCTCAAGAAGCTCGTCATCCTTAATAAATTCCATACACTGTTCAAGGCTAAGGTTACTCGGAGGAACAAGCCTTAACGCGTCGTCCGAGCCTGAAGCGCGCGTATTAGTCAGGTGCTTCGCCTTGCAAACGTTACAGGTAATATCCTCATTTTTAGCGCATTCGCCGACTATCATACCCTCGTACACGTCAACGCCGGGACCTACAAAAAGGCGTCCTCTGTCCTGGGTATTGAAAAGTCCGTAGCCCGTTGTCGTTCCCGTTTCGTGAACAACAATTGAGCCTCTTTCACGAGTCTGAATATCGCCCTTATATTCCTCATAGCCTGCAAAAAGGTTATTCATAATTCCGTTACCGTTCGTGTCGGTCATAAACTCGGAACGGTAGCCGATAAGTCCTCTTGCAGGGATTTTGAATTCAAGATGAGTCGCTCCGCCCTGACGCGCGCCCATATTTTCAAGCTCGCCCTTACGCGAACCGATTTTTTCCATAACCGCGCCGACATACTGTTCGGGAACCTCTACTATAAGAAGCTCCATAGGCTCAAGGGTTTTTCCGTTTTCTTCCTTCATTATTACCTTCGGTCTTGAGACCTGGAATTCATAGCCCTGACGGCGCATTGTTTCAATGAGAATTGAAAGGTGCAATTCGCCTCTGCCCGAAACCTTAAAGGTATCCGTGCTTTCGGTTTCCTCAACGCGCATACTTACGTTGGTTTCAACCTCTTTAAAAAGTCTGTCGCGAAGATTACGGGAGGTGACGTACTTACCCTCTCTTCCTGCAAACGGGCTGTCATTTACAATAAAGTTCATTGAAAGAGTCGGCTCGTCAATTTTTACAAAGGGAAGCGGCTCAATACATTCGCTGTCACAAATCGTTTCACCGATATTAAGGTCGGAAATGCCCGAAACGGCAATTAAATCGCCTGCCGCAGCCTCCTCAACCTCCTGCCTTTTAAGTCCTTCAAACACATAGAGCTTTGAAATTTTAACATTTTCCTGACTGCCGTCGGTTTTGCAAAGGGTAACTTGCTGATTTCTCTTTATTCTTCCCCTTTCAACCCTGCCTATGCCGATTCTTCCGACATAGTCATCGTAACCGAGAGAGGAAATAAGAATCTGTACGGGAGCTTCGGTAACGCCCTCGGGAGGTTCAATATTTTTAAGAATCGAGTCAAGAAGAGGACGCATATCGCCCTGTCTGTCATCGGGGTCAAGCGAGGAATAGCCGTCTCTTGCGGAAGCGTAGACAACGGGAAATTCAAGCTGGTCCTCGTCCGCGCCAAGTTCAATAAACAAGTCAAGAACCTCGTCAATAACCTCTGCAGGTCTGGCTCCCGGGCGGTCAATTTTATTTATAACAACGAGAACGGTTTTTCTTAAATTAAGCGCCTTTTTAAGTACAAAGCGCGTCTGCGGCATACAGCCCTCGAATGCGTCAACAAGAAGCAGAACACCGTCAACCATTTGCATTATGCGTTCAACCTCACCGCCGAAATCAGCGTGACCGGGAGTGTCGACTATATTGATTTTAACGCCGTTGTAATGAACGGAGGTATTTTTCGAAAGAATAGTTATGCCTCTTTCTCTTTCAAGGTCGTTTGAGTCCATAACCCTTTCCTGAACCTGTTCATTTTCACGGAAAGTACCGCTCTGACGAAGCATCTGGTCAACAAGAGTTGTTTTACCGTGGTCAACGTGAGCGATAATCGCGATATTTCTGACATCTTCTCTTTTACTCATATTCTCACCCGTAAAATGATTTTAAAACTCAAATATTATACAACTATATATTAACTTATGCAAGCATTTTTCACAAAAATTATATATATTTTTTGTCTGTTTTACATTAAAAAACGGCTTGAAAATTCAAGCCGTTAAAGGACAATACAGAAAAGAATGTTTGGCAGCTAAACACCGTATTTAACTTTTATTCGTATTAGCTTTTCACACATCGGCTTTGCAAGGAGCAAGGCAAAAATAACGTTTGAAACTGCATAAACAATTGTGTAGGGAATTGCGGAAACAATTGCAGCCTTATACATTTCTATCTGAAAACCCTGCTGATACCAGAGCACTGTCCAGATATCCATTATCAGTGAATAAAAAACGCCAGCGAATGCGAGATAGGTTATTAAAAGCGCCTTATTTTTATTAAGCGGCTTTTCCATTAAGCCTGCTATAAAGCCGAGCATACCCCACGCAAACATCTGGAACGGAGTCCAGGGACCCTGACCGAAGGAAATATTTGAAATAACCGCCGAAAAGGCGCCCGTTAAGAAGCCTGCCTGAGGTCCTAAGGTCATACCCGTAATTACTACAAGAAAGGTAACGGGTTTAAAAATCGGAATCAGTCTTCCGACTGCGCTCAAGGCAACCATTACCGCAACAATTACAAGCCGCCTTGTACCCGTATTTTTACTTTCAATTCCGCAAATAAAAAGCACAAGCGAAAGCAGAGTCAGAATAAGGCTTGAAAGCGCGTAGCTTTTACCGTTTGCGTAAAACGAACCGAAAATGACTACAAAGGGCATAAGAATACACGGAAGAAGAACGCTCAATATCTTTTTTGCCTTTTCACTTTTTATTGAAATCAAGTCTTCTCACCGCCGTTTCTTACTATCATTTCAACGGCTTCTTCGACAGAAACAACGCCGTCATAAAATCCCCTCGTCATTCTTGAAACAGGCGTTGTATAAAAGCTGTTTTTAGAGAAAAACAGATGCGTTTCATCCTCGGACACAACACGCCCCCTGAAAAGAAAGGCGCATCTGTCGGAAACAAGGGAGGCAAACTCCGTGTCATGGGTGACGATAATGACCGTAACTCCCTTTTCCTTAAGGCTTTTAAGCACCTGCGCATACTGCATTTTAAAGCAGTTGTCAAGTCCCTTTGTAGGCTCGTCAAGTATAAGAAGCCGCGGCTTTTTTGAAAGCACCTTTATAAGCGCAACAAGCTGCTGTTCACCGCCGCTTATATCATAGGGATGTCTTTTTGACAGATATGATAAATCAACAGGTATCAGGTCAAATGACGCTCCCACCTCTTCAAGCTCTTCTTCAACGGTATTTTTAAGAAACACCGTTCCGATATCCTGGGGAAGCACAGAAACGCAGTTTATATAAAGCGAATTATTCTTATAGTCGCTTATCTTTTTGTCAAAAACCTTTATTTTTCCGCTGTAAGGCTTAATAAGACCTGCGATACAGTTCATAGCGGTTGTTTTTCCGCTTCCGTTAGCACCGAGACATGAAAAGATTTCACCCTCAAAAACAGTAAAATCAATCCCCTTTAAAACGTCCTCGCCCTGCTTTGAATACCTGAACCATACGTCCCTGACCTCAACCGCCTTTTTTGCAGACAGCTCGGGTTTTTCAGCAGTGAATACGGATATACCGTTATTGAAGCTCTTTTCTATGAACTGCTTTCCCTCATTGACGGTCAACGGGCAGGCGCAGGAGCTTTTTACGGACTTAAAAAGCCTTACGGGAGCAGGCATATATTCAAGTATCTTATTGTCTTTTTCAAGCGAGTCTATTGCCCTTGACGGCTCATCGCAAACCGTAATTTCGCCGTTTTCAATTACAAGAAGCTTATTCCCGAGGCTTATTAGCTCATCGAGTCTGTGCTCCGAAATGAGGACGGTTATGCCCATTTCGGTATTGAGCTTTTTAAGAACGGTGATAAACTCTACCGCGGCAACGGGGTCAAGCTGCGCAGTAGGCTCGTCAAGAATGAGTAAATCCGGCTGCATTACGGAAACAGCCGCAAGGTTAAGCAGCTGTTTCTGTCCTCCCGAAAGAGTCTGCGTCCCCTGCTCAAACAAATCCGAAATGCCGAAAAACTGGGCAGTTTCGGCTATTCTTCGGCTGATTTCATTTTTTTTAATATTCATATTTTCAAGCGCAAACGCAAGCTCGTGATACACCTTATCGGTAACTATCTGCTGTTCTGGGTTTTGCATAACGAAACCGATTTTACGCTCAAAACCTTTTTTGTTCTCATAAAGCTGCGAACCGAGAAAGCTGATTTCTCCGTTCATTTCTCCCCTTAAGCAAAGAGACGGTTTGAGCGCTCTTAAAAGGGTTGTTTTTCCGCTTCCCGTCTGTCCGCAGAGCACGGCAAAATCGCCCTTTTCAAGCGTAAAGGACACATTTTCAAGGGTATTCTTTTCATTCGTGGGATATTTAAAGCTTAAATTTTTGACATTAAGTATTTCCACCTTAATTCCTCCCTTATTTCAAGAATACTCGGCATAAGACACAGCAACGCAAAGCAAAAATAAACCGAAAATGAGATTAAATTGAGCTTTGCGCAGACAAATTCGGGATAAAAAACAGTGCCTACGGCGTTTGTAACCTTACCGTAAACAACAACCGAGAAAAGTAAAAGTGTAATTAACAAATAGAAAAGGTCGAACTGCGTAAAGGCGAAAAAAGAAAATGAAGTACGCCTTTTTTCGCTGTATCCCCTTGCGGACATACTGTCGGCGGTCACTATTCCGTTTTCGAGCGCCCATGTGACCATAATCGAAAAAATCCTCAAATTGCCCTTAAAGCGGTCAACGAGATTTCCGTCATAAAAAAGTCCCATCGCCTTTTGCGCTTGCTTGACCTTCTTTTGCTGGGCAATAAAAAGCGGAACATACCGTAAAGCCATAGATAAAAGCAAAGCGCTTTTTGACGAAACGGTGCCGAAAACATAAATAAGTTTATCGCTTGTCATAACGAGAGAAAATGCGGAAAACAGGTAAATTACCGCCGAAAAGGTGCCTGCCATGCAAATACCGTAAAGAAGCGCTTCAAGGGTTATCGGATTATCGTTGACAACAAAAAGAGGAGTAATCCCCCTGTGGTTGAAAACGGGATTTATTAAAGCGGAAACGATAAAGAGAATGAAGATATAATAATGCCTTTTGGTGTTTTCGTTTTTGCTTTTAAGACAGTAAAGAAGAATTGAACAGATAAGAGAAATGAGCGTGATAATAACGTCCGTACCGAATGCAGCCAGAGCGAAGACAAGCAAAAAGTACAGAAACATTACTATAGGGTTAAGTTGCTCAATTTTTTTCATACTCTTTCAAATCGTTACCTATGTCACAGGTATACATCCACTGTATTTCATCGCCGTCGGAAAGGACGTACTCGCCGCATCCGACTGACGGAGTTTTTCCGTTGACAAGATACATCCAGCCCGACAGGTCGCCGAACTCAAATTCGTAAAGATTATCAATGCCGCTTATATAGTAAGAGGCGTTATGTTCAAAGGGAATCCCGGCTTGCATAAGCGCCTGGGAAAGGACGTTGTAAACGGTGTCATTTTCATTTATTTCAATTTCGGTTTTTGGGAGAATAATGGGGTCTTCGGGCGCATTTTCCCTGCCCGAAACGGTATCACACCTGACCTCAATCGAAACAACGCCGACTGTATCGGTCTTAACAACCGAGGAATTGTAGTAATCGTCAGCCGCGCTGATTTTAATAAAGAACAGGCTGACAACAGCTATTAAAGCCGCCGCGAATATGACAATAAAGTTTTTATAATTTCTCTTTTTAAGCGCGAAAAATACAACCGAAACGAGGACTGCCAAGGCAAGTATTACGCCTGCAATAATAAGCTTTATTTTCCCCTCACGGGTAAGTGAAATGGAAGCGATGGCCTCGCCGTTTTCAAAGGTAATCAGTTCATCCGAGGCACGGTTTTGTTCTTTTTCACTGAAGCTTTCCGACTGTTGAGAAGAATCGGAAAAATCGGTTGTGTTACCATTGCCGTTGCTTTCATTTTCAAAAGCTGTCTGCGTCTGTTCTTCGTTACCGGGAACGCTTGTTATTTCAGTCTGTCCGGCATAGGAAGAAACAGAGGTAATGTTTTCCTGTGACTGAGAATCAGTTGTTCTTTGCGCAGTAGTTTTTTCGGGTTTTTGAGAAGAAGATGTTGTTTTTTCGGTAACGGTTTCGTTCTGCGCTCTGTTATACGGCTGTAAGGAATAGAAAGCGCCGAAACGATTAACAAAGCATTTGTAAGCGACAAAGGCGTTAAGCGCCTGGGAGGTTGCGCTGTTATTTGAGTCACCGCCCAAAACGTGAGAAAAGCTTCCGTCTGACTTTTTAAACTTTAAAAGTCCGTCAAAAGCGCTGTTGGAATTTTTTATAAATCTCGAATCGGAGTCAGGGTCAATATTAAGCGAGCAAAGCGCAATAATTACCTGGCAGGTGCTCTCTGCATTATTAACGCCGTAGCTTTGAAAAGTGCCGTCCTCATTTTGCCTTTCTGACAAAAGATTTACGGCTTCGTCCATTTCGCTCTTAAAGGAAGAGTAAAACGGATAAAGCGATTCAAGGGTCATGGCGGTAACGTCGACGTCACTGACAGAACCCGAATTCGCCCAGCCTCCGTCATCGTTTTGCATGGAAATAAGCTTCTGCGCAAGTGAGTAAGGGGTATATTCGCTGTTTTTACAGCCGTTATTGAGTAGATGCAAGCCGAAAACAAGGCTCATTATCCCCTGCTTGCCGATTGCTTCATCGGCAGTTTCTTCGACATAATTTTTTGCCCATCTGTCCTCGGTTCCCATAGCAAGGAACATAAGGGCAAACTTTTCCCTTGTTGTAGCGGAATAGACAGTGTTGTTTTTCAGGTAATCAATAAGCTTATTTTCATAATTATCAAGGCTTAGTTTATCATTATTCCGTATAAAGGAAAGCACATACCACTCTCCTCCGAGCGTCATTTCGTTTTCGGAATAATAATCAACTAAACCCTGTTTGCCCGAAACGCCTTTTTTGGTTCCTTCGGACGAAACAATACCGCCGATAAAGGTATTGACTTCATCGGCGGTTTTCCCCAAAGCAGCACAGTTAACGTAGCCGATAAGCAAAACGCATATCAGTAACGAACATATAATTTTTCTGCCAAGGTTATGTTTCATAATTATTATTTATAAGAGGTATATCCGAGTGACTGAAGAGTGGCGTCGGAATTCTTCGTGATGTAATCGTTAAGCTCCCTGAGAGCGTGAGCCGTCTGAGAAGACATAAGCTTGCCTGCATCCGAATCGGTGTATCTTGTGCCTGCGCTCTTGGAAACGGTGATAGCCTTTGAGTCCGTATAAGCGCGCTTGCTCATAGTTGCGGTAGCGCCGCCGATTTCGTCAGCCTTTCCGTTTTTAATTGTCTTGTAAGCGTAAATTATTTCCATTTTGTCGGTTACATTCTTCTGAATTTTAACCGAAATACGACTCTGGAAATCCTTATTATCCATAATGTATGATACGCTCAGCTCATCATTTCCTGCGTCATATTCAAGGCAGCAAAGCTTTCTGCCCGTGCCCGAGGAAAGAGTATCGAAAGCGTAAATATACTGCTTTGACTTGCTGTTATACTGACCGAGCTTTGCATAGGAGAGAAGCTTGTTATAGCTTGCAACATAAGCCTTTATCTGCTTTGCAGAAATGTAAACTCCGTCATAGTCAAAGAAATATTTATTTCCGTTTATTTTCTGCCAACCTGTGAGCATTACGCCGTTGGTGTGGAAATAATATTTATATTTTCCTATTGTCTGCAAGCCGGTGCGCATAACGCCGTTATCACCGAAATAGTACTTATAGGTCTTGCCCTTGGAATTGGTGATTTTCTGCCAGCCCGTACGCATATAGCCGTTTGTGCCGAAATAGTAAGTATATGCCTTACCCTTCGAGTTCTTAATCGACTGGAAGCCTGTACGCATTACGCCGTTGTCGCCGAAATAATATTTATAAGCAACTCCCTTGGAGTTCTTTATATTCTGCCAGCCCGTAAGCATTACGCCGTTAGTGTGGAAATAATACTTATAGGAAACACCCTTGGAGTTCTTTATGTTCTGCCAGCCCGTACGCATTACGCCGTTATCGCCGAAATAGTACTTATAAGCAACGCCCTTGGAGTTCTTTATATTCTGCCAACCCGTACGCATAATTCCGTTGTCGCCGAAATAGTGCATATAAGTATTTCCGTTGCCTCTCTTGAGCTTCTGCCAGCCGGTAAGCATAACGCCGTTATCGGCAAAGTAATAGTAATAAGTCTTGCCGTTGGCTTCTGTCTTTTTCCAACCCGTATACATAACGCCGTCAGCGTCAAAATAGTACTTATATGTATTACCCTTTTTGTTTGTTACGCTCTTAAGTCCCTTAAGCATAACGCCCTTGCCGTCGAAATAATAGAACTTGCCGTTATCGTTGACAAACTCATTTCTTGCCATTGCTCCGTTTGACTTGAAGTAATGCTTTACTCCATCAACCGTCTGCCAGCCTGTCTGCTTAACGGAATCCGAAAGAAGGTAGAAATTGCCGTATTCGTAATCAAGACCCGTAAACAGTCCTTCAACAGTGAGAGCAGGAGGAGTGATAGTATGACCGTCGAACTTTGCGCTTACGATATGACGGTTTTCATCTTCAACAGTAACCGTTGCTTTACCTTCACTGTCGGTTACAAACGCAGTTTCAACGCCGTCAATTGTAATAACAGCGCCCTCAACAGGCTTCTGAACGGGATTCCAGTTTTCGTCATAAGCGGATTCGCTTAAAACAACCTCAAAAGACTCGCCTGCAGTAGCGTCAACGCTCGTCTTATCAAAATAGCTGAACAAATCCGAGTAATACTGGGCATCCTTATAGGAGAACGCATAAAGAGCGTCGCCCTCGTTAAGAACATCAGTAAGGCTCCAGGCGGAATTATTATTTATATAGTAGCCGTAGCTTCCGCCGTTTTCAACGCCCCAGAGCTTCTTGATGCTCAGTCCCCACTGGGTAGTCTGGTTCTCGTAACCGTCACTGCCCGTAGGATACAGCTCGGTATGCGTAATAACCAAAGCATCGTTTACCGTAAGTGAACCGTCACCGTCAACGTCGGTAACAAGTATTTTGGCGTTACAAACCGCAAGAACACCCTCGCTTGAAAGAGTGACCTTAACCTTAACGCCGCTTTCTGCCGCAAATGCAAATAAAGCAAATACGTTTGTCATCAGGCAAATTGCCGCAATAATGCAAAGTGCCGATAACGCTTTTGATTTCTTCATAAACAAACCAACCTTTCTAAAAAAATAAGCGCTTTTGTAAAAACAAAAACGCAACACAAATAAGCCATAGTCAAATGGCTTAAATCGGTTACGCCTTCATTGCCCAAGGCATAGCAAATGCTAAGAACCGCGCCTGCGGGAAGTATTCCGACTTGAAAAGAAATTATCTTTAGTTACGGTAATGGCTGTTGCGACGGATTTTCACCGAGATTCCCTATTACATTTTACGATTAAGTAAAAAGACCGCAGTACAAGTATTAACTTTGCAGTTTTAATGTTATCACAACAAGGCTGCAAAGTCAATAAAGAAAAATGAGGACGAGTTAAAAAACTCATCCTCATTAAATATTAACCGAGAAAATCCTTTAATTTCTTACTGCGGCTCGGGTGACGCAGCTTGCGAAGCGCCTTTGCCTCTATCTGACGGATACGTTCTCTTGTAACGCCGAATTCCTCGCCGACTTCTTCAAGAGTACGCTGCCTGCCGTCCTCAAGACCGAAACGAAGCTGAATAACCTTTTTCTCTCTGGGAGTAAGAGTGCTCAATACATCGTCAAGCTGTTCCTTAAGAAGCATCATTGAAGCCGCCTCCTCGGGCGCAAGGGCGTCATCATCGGGAATAAAATCGCCGAGATGGCTGTCCTCCTCCTCGCCGATAGGAGTTTCAAGGGAAACAGGCTCCTGCGCAACGCGCATAATTTCGCGTACCTTGTCAACAGGCATATTGAGGTATTCGGAAACCTCCTCGGCAGTCGGGTCTCTGCCGTTTTCGTGGAGAAGAAGAGTAATTGTCTTTTTAACCTTATTTATCGTTTCAACCATATGAACGGGAATACGGATAGTTCTTGCCTGGTCGGCAATTGCTCTTGTAATAGCCTGTCTTATCCACCAGGTTGCGTAGGTTGAAAACTTAAAGCCCTTTGTATAATCGAACTTGTCAACAGCCTTCAAAAGACCGAGGTTACCCTCCTGAATCAAATCAAGAAACTGCATTCCCCTGCCGACGTATCTTTTTGCAATACTTACAACAAGACGGAGATTCGCTTCCGCAAGGCGTTTTTTAGCCTGCTCGTCGTTATCGGCAATTCTTGTTGCAAGCTCGATTTCCTCTTCACTTGTAAGAAGCGGAACGCGTCCGATTTCCTTAAGGTAAGCCTTGACCGGGTCCTCAATGCCCTCGTTCTTTGAATCGGCAGAGCCGGAATCGGAAACCTTTTCGCTTTCAACCTCAAAGGAGATATCGGCAAGCGCCGCGTCACCCAGATCGTCGATAATCTGGATATTCTGCGACTCAATTGTGTCATAAATCTTGTCCCACTCTTCAATGTCGAGGTCCATTTCAACAATGACGTCGTCAATTTCGTGAGTGGTCAGTTTTCCCGTTGCCTTGCCCTTTTTGAGCAACGCTTCAAGCATATTGTTTTTCGTTGAATTCTGTTCCATTATACTTTCCTACCCCTTTATGTAAATTTATTTATTCCCGAATTCTTTGAACGCGTTCAAAAATTCATCGTCATCCATATCCTTTGCGGCTTTACGCTCGCTTTTATGTTTCTCCGAAAGAATTGTATTTATACAGTCTTCGCACTCCTTTAACGTTTTTCCGACAGTATCGGACATAGTCAGAAGCCTTGAATAAGCCGCGGTTTCTTCATCGGTAAAGGACTGGGAAACAACCGTTAAGTCAAGCGACTGCTCATTTTCAATTCTTTCGGACAGCACCTTAAAAATATGAGAATTTACAACCGAAATAAAATCATCGGGTGTAATCTTTCCTTTAAGCGCCTTGTAGCAGTCGGGACTGAAAAGGAAATTTGCGATTAAATGCTCCTCCGCCTTGACAACCGCAGGATGCCTTGTCCTGTCGGGATTAACGCTGTCCTTCGGAGCAACGGTTGAACGAACTATATTTTTAAAATCAATTGTTTTTTGCTTTCTTGAATTGGAAGCGCGTTTTCTTGAAATCTGTTCGTCAATTGCGGTTTTGCTGACTCCGAGTTCACTTAATCTTGTTGCGTAAATATCCCTTTCAAGAGAGTTGTCAAGGGACGCAAGTATATCGACCGCGGCGTTAAGATAATTGAGCTTTCCGTCGGAGGTTGTGATATCAAAATTATGCTGCGCGTTGAGCAGTTTAAATTCGATATCGTTAGCCGCTCCCTCAATAATCGAACGGAAATAATCCGCTCCGCAATTTTTTATTATTTCATCCGGGTCCTTACCGCCCTGAAGGTGAAGCACTTTTATTTTTATTCCCGTCCTTGAGAAAATTCTCAAAGCCTTTTCGACCGCCTTTTGCCCTGCCTCGTCGTTATCGTAGCAAAGGTAAACGGTGTTTGCATAACGGGTTATGAGAAGCGCCTGTTCCTCAGTCAGCGCGGTTCCGAGTCCTGCAACGGCATTATCGAAGCCTGCCTGATGAAGCGAAATGACATCCATATTGCCCTCGCAAAGTATAAGTCCCTCACGCTTTGAGCCTTTGGCGAAATTGAGCGCAAAAAGGTTACTGCCCTTTTTGAATACAAGAGTGTCGCTTGTATTAACATATTTTCTCGGGTCGCTTTCGTCAAGACGCCTGCCGCTGAAGGCAATAACATTTCCCCGAATATCGATAATAGGAAACATTGCGCGGTTTTTAAAAGCGTCATAATAGCCTTTAATGCTTTTTCTTATTACGTTAGCGCCGAAAAGCTCCGCGTCATTATACCCGAGACCTTTAAGGTGCTTATACAGTCCGTCATTAAAATTTTCGGGAGCAAAGCCCAGACCGAAATGACGAATCGTTTCGTCCGAAAGTCCCCTGCCGTGGTAGTACTCAAGGCACTGCTTACCCAGAGGCGAATAAAGTGACTTATAAAAGAACTTTGCCGCTTCACGGTTAATTTCAAACATACGAAGCCGCTGCTTTGTAAGCGTGGTGTCAAAATTCGTTTCGGGCGGCGCCATTCCTGCCATATCGGCAAGCTGCTTAACCGCTTCAACATAATCAAGATTATTTATGTTTTTTATAAAAGTAATGACGTCTCCGCCCGAGCCGCAGCCGAAGCAATAATAAGACTGGGTTTCGGGATAAACCGTAAAGGACGGAGTTTTTTCATTATGAAAGGGACAAAGTCCCGTTAAAATTCTGCCGCGTCGGCGTAATACAACATAAGAGGAAATGACCGCTTCAACGTCGGTTTTACTTCTTAACTCTTCAAGATAAGCATCGTTAATTGCCATATTACCGCTCCTTTCGACAAAATTTTATTGGAATCGATGTACTGAAAACAGTACGTTAAAAATCAAGCGCCTCATTCCATCCGCTGGGAATGAAAAGCTTATTGTAGACCCTTAAAACGTAAATATCCGACATACTTGCAACGTAGTCGCACGAAGCTCTGTCGGCTCCCTCGGTATTTGCAATTGGCTTATACATTTCCGGCAGCTCTTCGGGGTGAGAGCAGAAATAATTGTAAAGCTCAATAATAAGAGCCTCCGCCTTTTTCTCCTCACCCTTGCAGACGGGATTTGTATAAACGTTTTTAAACATAAAGTCGGTCAGTTCCTTAAATGCTCCCTCGGTCTGACTGTCCATTTTAACCGAAGAAACCGTATTGTTTATAACCGAGGTGACAAGGGTGTTAATCCTGTTGGATTTTGTCTGACCGAGAACCTTTCGAATTTCAAAAGGAATATCGTCATTGCTTATTACCTTTGCCCTTATTGCGTCGTCAATATCGTGGTTAATATAGGCGATTTTATCCGCGATTTTAACGAGTCTGCCCTCCAACGTATCGGCTTCCTTACCGGTTGTATGGCATAAAATGCCGTCGCGTACCTCGTACGTAAGATTTAAGCCTTTGCCGTCTTTTTCAAGTCTGTCAACAACCCGAAGACTTTGTTCATAATGGCGAAAACCGTTTTTATAAACGGAGTCAAGCGCCCTTTCTCCGGCGTGGCCGAAAGGAGTGTGTCCAAGGTCATGACCGAGAGACACAGCCTCTATCAAATCCTCATTTAAAGCCAAGGCTCTGGCAATAGTTCTCGCTATCTGGGAAACCTCAAGCGTATGGGTAAGACGAGTTCTGTAGTGGTCGCCCTCGGGCGAGAGAAAAACCTGGGTCTTATGCTTGAGCCTGCGGAAGGACGAGGAATGGATAATTCTGTCTCTGTCACGTTGAAACGCGGTTCTTACGGGGTCCTCGTTTTCAAAAACTGCCCTGCCCCTTGTATTTACGCAAAGGAAAGCGTTTTCAGAAAATGTATCCTCTTCGATTTTTAAGGTCCTTAAACGGATTTCATCTGACATTTTTTCACCCCTGAAAAAAGGTTTTCGATTATATATACTAAATAAATCTCCGAATTCCTCTAAAAAAATAAAAAAATTATATTTCGGCGTATTTTTTGTCTTTTTCGGTTAGTGAAAACAAGCCTGCGGAGGCTTCGACAATTTTTGAATTAAGAGAGGAAAACTTTTCCTCGGGAACATATCCCGAAACAGACACGTCATCAAGAAATTCACTGTTTTCGGTAATGGCGCCGCAGTCCTCAAAAATTGAGTTCACCTTTCCGTAAAATGAATAGTCGCACTTTAAATTAAAGCATACGCAAAGGGACATTTCAGCCTTTTTTGCCTCTTCAACCGAAAGCGACGCAGTGTGGGAATACGCCCTGACAAGTCCTCCGCCGCCGAGCAGTATTCCGCCGAAATAACGGGTTACAACAATGCAAACGTCCGTCAACTCATTCTTTTCAATCACGTCAAGCACCGGAACGCCAGCCGTACCCTGCGGCTCTCCGTCATCGGAATAGCGTTTATAATTGCCCTCACGAATTTTATATGCAAAGACGTTATGGCGCGCGTCAAAGTGTTTTTGCTTTATTGACGCAACAAAGCTCTCCGCTTCCTGCTTTGTTTTAACGGGCTTTATATAACCGATGAAGCGCGAGCGTTTTATTTCATATTCGACATTTGTTTCGTTTTTAACGGTAAAATACGAATTCATTTTTATTCCCCATAAAGAACAAAAAAGACGATACACAGAACGTATCGTCTTAAATGTTTTTGCTTATTTACCCAAATTAAAGCGCTTGTTGAATCTGTCGACGCGTCCGCCTGTATCAACGAGCTTCTGCTTTCCGGTAAAGAACGGATGGCAATTTGCGCATACGTCAACGCGAAGGTCCTTCTTTGTAGAACCTGTTTCATAAGTTGCGCCGCAAGCACATCTGATTACCGTAGGCTGGTAATTCGGATGAATTCCATCTTTCATGACTGTCACCTCTTTCGTTGTACAACGCCGTATATATTAACATAAACAAAATAAAAATGCAAGCATTTTTTAAATTTTTTAAATATGTCAGCTTAATTCAAACTGACCCGTATAAAGCTGGTAGTATTTACCCTTCTGTTTTAAAAGGTCGTCGTGGTCGCCTCGCTCAATAATTTCGCCGTTTTCAAGCACCATAATCGCGTTTGAATTACGGACGGTTGAAAGTCGGTGAGCGATTACAAATACCGTTCTGCCCTCCATAAGTGCGTCCATACCCTTTTCAATAAGGCGTTCGGTCCTTGTGTCAATGGAGCTTGTCGCCTCGTCAAGAATAAGCACCGGCGGATCGGCAACGGCAGCCCTTGCGATGGAAAGCAACTGACGCTGACCCTGACTTAAATTCGCTCCGTCGCCCGTAAGTAAGGTGTCATATCCGTTGGGAAGCCTTGTGATAAACGAATGGGCGTTTGCAACTTTTGCAGCCTTTATAACGTCCTCATCGCTTGCGTCGAGCTTACCGTAGCGGATATTTTCCATAACCGTACCCGTAAACAGATGGGTATCCTGAAGAACCATACCCAGTGAGCGGCGTAAATCCGCCTTTTTGATTTTCTGAATATTTATTCCGTCATAGCGTATTTTGCCCTGCTCAATTTCATAAAAGCGGTTTATAAGATTTGTGATGGTTGTCTTTCCTGCGCCGGTCGAGCCGACAAAGGCAATTTTCTGACCGGGCTTTGCGTAAAGGCTTACGTCATTGAGGACCGTCTTTTTACCGTCATAGCTGAATACAACGTTTTCAAATTCAACCTTGCCCTCAAGACGTCTGTAAGTAACCGTTCCATCGCCGTGAGCGTGCTTCCACGCCCATAAATTAGTACGTTCTTCGGTTTCACGAATCTCGCCTTTTTCGTCAATAAAAGCGTTTACAAGCATTACATATCCGTTATCGGTTTCTTTCTTTGCGTCAATGATATCAAAAATTCTCTCCGCGCCTGCAAGCGCCGAAAGGATATTATTAAACTGCTGGGAAAGATTTGTGATAGGCTGGGTAAACTGCTTTGAATAAAGCAAAAACGAGCTTATCGTACCGACAGTGATATTTCCCGTTATTACAAGGAATCCTCCGAAAACGCAAAGGGTCGCGTAATTGATGTAGGAGAGGTTGCCCATAATAGGCATAAGAATTGAGGCAAAGGTATTTGCGCTTGTTGCCGAGCGGCGAAGATTTCCGTTAAGAAGATTAAAACGCTCAACGGTTTCACCCTCGTGATTAAATACCTTTATAACCTTTTGTCCCTCAATAGTTTCCTCAATAAAGCCGTTTGCTATTCCAAGGTCCTTTTGTTGCTTTCTGAAATAGGTTGAGCTTTTGCCGCCGAGCTTTTTTATAATAAGTATCATTATGACGACAAAAACAACTATCCACAGCGTCAGCCAACGGCTTAAGATAAGCATTGCAAAAAAGGTTGCAACAACGGTAAAAAGGGACTGGATAGTCTGGACTATTGTCTGGCTTAAAAAGTTCCTTACTGTTTCAACGTCGTTTGTAAATCGGCTCATAAGCTCTCCGTGGGTGTGCGAGTCAAAAAAGCTTATGGGCAAATCCTGCAAAGCGTCAAACAAATCGCGCCTTATTGCGTTTACCGTTCCCTGGGAAATATAAAGCATTATCCGCTGATATGAATACGAAGCAATAACGCTTGTTAAAAACAGTCCTCCCATAAGGCAAAGAGCCTTTATTATTGGCATCATTGTGCTTAAGCTCGGGCTTTGACCGATAAGCGGAACAACGTAATTATCAATAAGCGGTTTCATAAAGAAGGAGGAAGCAACAGTTCCGAGCGAAGAAATAAGAATCAGGAAAACAACAAGGAACAAAACGCCCTTTTTCTTTGAAAGATAGGAAAGCATTCTTGAAAGAGTGCCTTTAACGTTTTTCGGCTTCTGGAAACCGTGTCTGTTAGGTCCCGGCATTAAACTGCACCCCCTTCGCTTACAGCGCCCTGCTGTTGAGAAAGATAAACCTCTCTGTATATTTTATTGTTTTCAAGCAGTTCTTCGTGAGTTCCGACAGCGTCAATTTTTCCGTCGTCAAGCACAACTATTCTGTCGGCGTCCTCAACGCTTGAAATCCTTTGAGCGATTATTATTTTTGTGGTATCGGGAATATTGTTTTTAAAAGCTTCTCTTATCTTTGAGTCGGTATAGGTATCGACTGCGCTTGTGCTGTCGTCAAGAATAAGAATTTTCGGCTTTTTGAGCATTGCTCTTGCAATACAAAGCCTCTGCTTCTGACCTCCCGAAACATTAACGCCTCCCTGACCGAGGTCGGTGTTATATCCGTCTGGGAAGCTCATTATAAAGTCGTGAGCCTGCGCCGCCTTACAAACCTCGACTATTTCCTCCTCGGTGGCGTTTTTATCACCCCAACGGAGATTTTCAATAATCGAGCCGGAGAAAAGCACGTTTTTCTGTAAAACCATACTTACGGCTTCTCTTAATTCATAAATGGTATAGTCCTTGACATTTCTGCCGCCTACTCTTACCTCGCCCTCGGTTACGTCGTAAAGGCGCGGAATGAGTGAGACGAGCGTGGTTTTTGCGCTTCCCGTTCCGCCGATAATTCCAACCGTCTGACCTGCTTCAATTTTAAGATTTGCGTTATCGACAACGTTCTTCTGTCCGTTTTTATCATACTTAAAGGAAACATTTAAAAATTCAATTTCTCCGTTTTCAACCCTCAGGCTTTCATCCGCTTCGTCATCATTCAAATCGGACTTTTCGTTGATGACCTCTTTAATTCTTGAAACGGAAGCCTGCGCCATAACGAACTGAACAATGAAAACGGTTATGAAAATCATTGACATAAGAATTGTCGAAACGTAGGTTACAATTGAAGAGAATGCGCCGACCTCAAGCTCATTGCCGATAATAAGCTTTGAGCCGAGCCAGTAAACGGTAATAAAGGTGCTGAACATAACAACGCTCATAAGCGGAGTTGCAATAACCATTATTTTTTCGGCGTAAATTGCGGCGTCCTTAAGAGCGTCATTCGCCTTTTTAAATTTTTTCTTTTCGTAATCCTCGCGCACAAAGGATTTTACAACCCTTATTGCAATAAGATTTTCCTGAATGGAGCCGTTAAAGCCGTCAAACATTTTAAACATTCTTTTAAAGCGTTTAAGAGCTATGGGGCCGATAATAAGAATACCGACTACGATAAGCGGAATTACAAAAAGGAACACAGAGGACACCTTTGTATTTATCCTGAAGCACATTATAAGCGCAAATACAAACTGAACCGGAGCGCGGAAAAGCATTCTCAGGCACATCTGGAAGGTGTTCTGAACCATTGTGATATCCGTTGTAAGCCTTGTAACAAGCGAAGCTGTGCTGTACTTATCAATATTTGAAAACGAAAAGTTCTGGATATTTTTATACATTACGCTTCTCAGTTCCGTACCGAAACCCATTCCGGCAACCGCCGCAAGACGGGCAGCGAGCGCGCCGCAGGAAAGCGAGCCGAGCGCCATAAGCAGCATTTTTGCTCCCGTTACATATATGTAATGCATATCGGAATTTGCAATTCCGTTATCAACGATATCGCCCATAAGCTTCGGAATGGTCAGCTCAAGCCACACCTCGCCTATCATCAGAAACGGACAGGCTATAGCCTGCCATTTATATTTACTTGCGTATTTGAACAGACTGAGCATTGTTACCTCCCGTATGTTTTTTGTTATTATATTATTTTACTAATTTACCATATTAAAGTCAAGAAAAAAGGAATGATTTCTCATTCCTTTCAGCTGATTTTTCCGTTTTTTACATTTTCAATTGCGGTTTTTTCAAGTCGGGATACCTGCGCCTGACTTATCCCGATTTCTTCGGCTACCTCCGTCTGGGTTTTACCCTGCATAAATCTTAAGGATAAAATCTGTTTTTCCCTGTCCGAAAGGTTTTCAAGTCCCTGTTTAATGGTGATTTCCTCAAGCCAGTCTGTGTCCGTTTCGGTTGAAGCCACCTGGTCAAGCACATAAATCGTATCCCCTCCCTCGGAGTAAACGGGTTCATAGAGGGAAACAGGCTCAACTATAGCTTCAAGCGCCATTACAGCCTGGATTACGCTTACATCAAGCTTTTTTGCAATTTCTTCAATGGACGGCTCTCTTCCGAATTCGTTTTGAAGCTGTTCCTTAACCTGCATAGCCCTGTACGCTGTATCCCGAAGAGAACGGCTGACGCGAAGAGAGTTGTTGTCCCGAAGATAACGCCTGACCTCACCGATAATCATAGGCACGGCATAGGTTGAAAAGCGGACATTCTGGCTTAAATCGAAATTGTCAATAGCCTTCATAAGACCGATACAGCCGACCTGGAACAAATCGTCCATTTCCTCTCCCCTGTTTGAAAAGCGCTGAATAACGCTTAAAACCAGTCTCAAATTTCCGCAAATAAGCTTTTCTCTTGCATTTTTATCGTTGTTCTCTCTGTATTTCTTTAGTAATTCAATTTTCTCCTTTTCTTTTAAAACCACAAGAGAATTGGTGTTCACTCCGCAAATTTCAACCTTGTTATATTGCATTTAATCATTCCTTTTATAACGAATATGTAAATGCAAAATGACGAAAAGGAAACTAAAAGTATTATTGGCAAAAATAAACTTTTTATTTATATTTTAAAAATAAGAATTTTTATCTTGATTTTTTGACAATGATACTATATAATAAGTCACACAAATTGAACAAGGACGTTTAGCTCAGTTGGTAGAGCATTCGCTTGACGTGCGAAGGGTCAGCGGTTCAAGTCCGTTAACGTCCATAAAAGAAAAACACCTGCACAAGCAGGTGTTTTCTTTTATTACTATGATGTAAAAACGGACTTGAACCCTTTGGGATTCGAGTGTTAAGAAAACAGTCCGGTGGACTGTTTTTAACGAGAATGTGCGCAGGCGTAAGCCAAACACGCAAAGAATTTCAAAGAAATTCTTTGTCAAGTCCGTGGTTGGATTTAAATGAATGTTGTTGAGGGCATTGTGCAATCCCTCCGTCGCATAAATGCGACACCTTCCTTTACACAAGGGAGACTTTTCTGTAGGTTTAGATTCTTCGCTGACGCTCGGAATGACAATGATTATAAATGTTTGGAAGCGAAGCTTCCTAAAACCACACCGTCAGGTGTATTTCACTCGTTTCGGATGAAACGAATTTCACATTATTGCAAAACAATATTTCACGAATTCGCAAGAATTCATTTCTCGGGCGGATGATATCCGCCCCTACGGTTTTGTTATTTTTATTCTTCCGTCTGTTTGCCTAAAAATGTTGCGGCAACCTGGACAAGCTTGATATCCGTCTGTGACGGGTAATTATCTTTATTACTAAAAAGCATAATTACCGCGCCCGACAAATCTCCGCTGCCGATAATCGGATAAATCACGCTCGCCTGTCTGTCTACGCCGTCAACGGGATATATCTCATTTGCGCTCGGTGACGCGATATAGCTTGAACGGCTTTCCATAAGCAATTCAACCGACTCCGAAATCCTTTTTTCGAGAACCTCTCTTTTAGGCAGACCCGAAGCGGATATAACGTGGTCACGGTCACAAACGATAATCGGCTGATTTGTTGCGCGAGATAAAACTTCCGTATACTGAACCGCAAATTCGGTAAGCTCGCCTATCGGCGAATACTTTTTAAATATAACCTCGCCGTCGCTTGCGGTAAATATTTCAAGCGGATCACCTTCTCTTATCCTCAATGTTCTTCTTATTTCTTTAGGTATAACAACCCGTCCGAGATCGTCAATTCTGCGGACTATTCCTGTTGCTTTCATAAAGCACTTCCCTTTTACTGTTTTTTTCAAAATTAGTTTTTACACGTCGGGAAGATTTATTCAAAAAATAAACGCAGTCAGCTTTATTTGCCGACTGCGTTAAATTTTTATTCGTTTTATTCAGTAGGAGTACCCGTCGGAACGTCACTGTCAGGTGACGAAACAACGTCCGAGCCGCTTTCGGAAGAAGGAATTTCCGTATTAACGGGTGCTTCCTCATTTTCTTCGGGCTCTTCTTTCTCCTTTGTTTCGGGGACATAGTTTTCGTCCATAATTTCGTTAAACCTGTCGCCCTCGATCTTTTCAACCTCAATAAGCTCCTTTGCAACAAGGTCAAGCTTATCAATATGGGAGCGGATAATATCCTCGGCGCGCTTATAGGCATTTGTAATTATCTCGTTTACCTCTGCGTCAATTGCAGCAGAAACAGCCTCGGAATAGTCGCGCATATGATTATAATCCCTGCCGATAAAGATTTCATCGTTATCTTTACCATAGTTAATCGGACCGAGCTTTTCACTCATACCGTATTTTGTAATCATACTCTTTGCAATATTAGTCGCTCTTTCAATATCGTTTGAAGCTCCGGTGCAAATATCGCCGATAGCAACCGCTTCCGCAACACGTCCGCCGAGAAGAACAACAATTTCGTCAAGCATATGAGTTCTTGAAATATGAGTATTATCGTTTTCCGGACGGGAAAGCGTAAAGCCGGCCGCCATACCTCTGGGGATAATCGAAATCTGCTGAACGGGATCCTGACCTTCAAGATAGTAAGTGACTATCGCATGACCCGCCTCGTGATAAGCTGTAATACGCTTATCCTCCGGAGTCATTCTGTGGCTCTTCTTTTCCGTACCTACCATTACCTTAATAGTAGCCTCGTCAATTTCGTTCATTGTAATGGCTTTTTTCTTACGTCTTGCGGCAAGAAGCGCGCTTTCGTTAAGAAGATTTTCAAGGTCTGCGCCCGTAAAGCCGACTGTGGAATGAGCTACCTTATTAAGGTCAACATCCGGCGCAAAAGGCTTGCCCTTTGCGTGAACCTTAAGGATATCCTCTCTGCCCTTGACATCGGGAATACCTACTGTTACCTGGCGGTCAAACCGACCGGGACGAAGCAATGCCGGGTCAAGAATGTCGGGACGGTTTGTTGCGGCGATAATTATTACGCCCTGATTTTTTCCGAAGCCGTCCATTTCAACAAGCAACTGGTTAAGCGTCTGCTCACGTTCATCGTGGCCGCCGCCCATACCTGCGCCCCTGTGACGTCCTACGGCGTCAATTTCATCAATAAAAACAATTGCGGGAGCGTTCTTCTTTGCCTGTTCAAAAAGGTCACGGACTCTTGAAGCGCCGACGCCGACATACATTTCAACAAAATCCGAACCCGAAATCGAAAAGAACGGTACGCCTGCCTCGCCTGCTACAGCGCGAGCGAGAAGAGTTTTACCCGTACCGGGAGGGCCTACAAGAAGCACGCCTTTCGGAATTCTTGCGCCAAGGTCATTGAACGCAAGCGGATTTTTAAGGAAATCAACAAGCTCTGCAAGCTCCTCTTTTTCCTCGTCTGCGCCTGCAACATCTTCAAACGTGGTTTTATTATCCTCGGAATTGAGCTTTGCCTTTGCCTTTGAAAAGCTCATCGCCCTGTTATTCTCGGACGAAATGGTCTGGTTCATACGCCTGAACATAATATAGACCACAACAATGCTCATAAGAACAAGAATCGCGTAGGGTATCATCGAAATCCACCAGGAGTTTGACGAACCCGAAATATAATTCGCCTTAATCTGGCTGTCGGGATTATTGCGGTTATACTCCATTACCGAGGAATGTATATCGTCAATGAAAAGACTTACATTCGGCACGGAATATTCGTATATCTTATCGTTTTCACCCTTAAGCTTATAGCGAAGTCTGCCGTTTGAAAGGTCAAGGTCATATTCAGTTACCTTTCCCTCGTCAAAAAGCTGTACCATCTGATAATACTCGGTCTTCTGCTTTGTCTGCTGATTTGTAAAAAACATAATGCAGCCGATAAAGAGCACGGGTATAAGAATATACGGTATTAAAGCTTTATAGTTAAATTTCTTTTTGTCCAACGTTTATTTCACTCCTAACTCAAGACTCTTCATTTTCGTATACGGACGGCTTAAGTATGCCGACATAAGGCAAATTGCGGTAGCGCTCGGCATAGTCGAGTCCGTAACCGACAACAAACGCGTCGGGTATTACCGCGCCGTAATAGTCCGCTTTTATATCCGCTTCACGCCTGTCTGGTTTGTCGAGAAGCGTACATATTTTAATGCTGTTCGCATTTCTTTGTTTAAGAAGCTCGGTAAGATAGCTTAAGGTTCTGCCCGAGTCAAGAATATCCTCAACAATAAGCAAATCCATATCCTCAACGCTTCTGTCAAGGTCCTTGATTATCTTGACATTTCCCGAGGTTTTTGTTCCCTTGCCGTAGCTTGAAACGGACATAAAATCTATTTCACAGGGAACGGTTATATGCCGCATAAGGTCTGCCATAAAGACAACGGAGCCTTTAAGAACGCTTACAAGAACAAGGTTTTTATCCTTATAATCCTCGGAAATCCTTTTTCCGAGAGAAGCAACTGTTTTTTCAAGCTCTTCCTTTGAAAGCAAAATCTCTTTAATATCCTCTTTCATAATCATTCCCCTTTTTCCAGTGTAATTATGTTTTTTGTGTCCCTTGTAATTTTAACCCTTTCGTCAACACAGAGTCCCTCGACAAGGAACACGCCGTTGTCATCGCTTAAAACGGCAATTGAATTTCTTTTTTCCAAGGGGATTTTTTCCTCAAGGAAAAGCTTTTTCAAAGATTTTGAAACGCCTCTGTTCTTCGGTCGGATGCTGTCGCCGTCCATTCTTGAACGAATTACAACGCTGCCTTTGATTTTATCACAGTCAAAGGCGTTTTCCAATACGTTTTTTTGAACAAAGTGTAAATCTTTTTGATTAAAAATATTAAATTTATAAATACCGACGGGAGTTTGAATTTCAGTGTCGAAATTTTTTAGTTTAACCTGCCACGCGGCAGTTATTTCCTTCTTTTTTTCAATAAAGAAGCAGTTATCGCGGCAAACGGCGTAATATTCGCCGTTGAGCTGAACCGCGCCGCCTTTTTTGTCAAAAAGCATTTCGTCAATAAGTTCAAGCTGCTTTTTATCGGGAATATACCCCGACGCGTCGGAGCACATTTTAACAATAACCCTGTATTTAATGCTCTGCGCTTCCGCGCAAAGGGAATCGGCAGGGACTTTTCCGTTTTCGCAATAAAGAGAAATAAAGCCCGAAGAAAGCTTTGAAAGATACTCTTCATCGCTTTTCAAATTGTCAAGAGTTCGGTTCATAAGAGCCAAAAACTGCTCGTTTATTTCCGTCATAACGGGAAGAACGCCGTGCCTGATTTTATTTCTCGTAAAAACGTCGGAAAGATTTGTGCTGTCGGTAACGAAGGACAGAGAGTTTTCACGGCAGTATTCCTCAATTTCGTCGCGAGAACAGTTTATAAGAGGTCTGATAATATTATCCCTTTTTGCAGGAATCGAGCAAAGCCCCTTGAGTCCCGTACCCCTTGAAAGGTTAATAAAAAACGTTTCAACCGCATCGTTTAAATTATGGGCGGTTGCAATTACTCCGTCTTCACCGGCAAGGGAAGAAAAGAACTCATAGCGAATACGTCTTCCGCATTCCTCCTCGCTCTCGCCCGTTTTTTCGGCTTCTTTCGGAACATCAAAGCGAAGCGTTTTTAACGGAACGGAATGTTCTTCACAAAAGCATCTGACAAACTGCTCGTCCCTGTCCGCCTCCTGACCCCTGATACAGTGGTTAATATGGGCGGCAATAAGATTAAGAGAATACCTTTCCTTCAGTGACAGAAGAATATGCGTAAGCGCAACCGAATCAGCGCCCCCAGAAAGACCGACAACTACTGTCTGCCCGTAGGAAAGCATATTATATTTTTCTATAGCAGAAGTGACCTTAGCTGTCATTTCTAACTTTCTCCTTATTACTGAAAAGAGTGTAGTCCGGATCCCAATTAAGCTTAACCTCGCCTATATCGCCGTGACGGTTTTTACGGATAAGCACCTCCGCCTCATTGACGCTGACATTTTCCGCGTCAACGGGTTCATTGCTGTCATAGTAATCCTCACGGTAAAGCATAAGAACAATATCGGCGTCCTGCTCAATTGAGCCGGATTCACGAAGGTCTGCAAGCTGCGGCTTATGCTTCTGTCCCCTGACCTCGGTCGCACGCGAAAGCTGCGAACAGACGACAACGGGAATATTAAGATCTTTAGCCATAATCTTTAGCGAACGCGTAATGGCGCTGACCTCATTTGTTCTTGAATCGGAACGTCTTGTATTTTCTCCTTGCATCAGCTGTAAATAGTCAATGAATACGCAGTCTACGTTCTTAAGGCGTCTGACCTTTGCTTTCATCTCACTGACGGAGGTTTCCGCGCTGTCATCAAAATACAGCTCGCAGTCATTAAGAGACGCCGCCGCCTGCGCAAGCCGCTGCCACTCATTTGAAGAAATTTCGCCGTTACGCATCTTTTTGCTGTTTACTCTCGCCTCGGTCGAAAATACGCGCTTTGCTATCTGCTCGTTTGACATTTCAAGCGAGAAGAAAAGCACCTTTTTCTTCGCTTTAACCGCAACATTTCTTGCAACATTGAGAATAAAGCTTGTCTTACCCATTGCAGGGCGCGCGCCGACAAGCACGAGGTCGCTTTTATTAAGACCGACTATCATCCTGTCAAGGTCGGTAAAGCCGGTGGGAATGCCCATATACTTTTCCTTGTCGGGAGAAGAGAGCTTCTGGAGGCTGTCATAAACCTCGCCCGTGATTATTTCACCTAATTTAACGGGTCCTGAGGTACTCTTTCCCTGACGGATATCATATATTAACCGTTCAGCCTTATTAAGTATATTATCCGACTCTTCGCCCTCGGAGGAAGCGGAATCGATAATATCTCTTCCGGCAAGCATAAGAGCGCGTTTGCGATAGTTTTCCGTAACAATTCGGCAATAGCTTTCAACATTTGCCGCGGACGGAAGATTACGCGCAAGCTGAAGAAGGTATTCCTTGCCCGAAGCGTCGTCGTAAGTTGCATCCTGCTTTAGCTTTTCAAGCACAACCAACGGGTCAATTGTTCCGCCGGAAGCGTCAATGGAAAGAATGGCGGAATATATTGCACGGTGCTGCGGAAGATAGAACGAATCGGGCTTTACAGTCAACACCACAGCGTTAAGACACGGAGGGTCAACAAGAATCGAACCGAGCACCGCCTGCTCCGCGTCAAGATTAAACGGAAGCAAGGAAGCGTCAAAATCAAAGTTATCTGACATTATTATTCACCTACCATAACGGTAATTTTACAGCTTATTCCGTTGTAAAGCTTAATTTCGGCAGGATATGAGCCGAACTGCTTTATATCTTCAACCGTAAGCTTTCTGCGGTCAATTTCAATTGAGTACTGTTTTTTGATAGCCTCGGCAACATCCTTTGAGGTTACGGAACCGAAGAGTCTGCCTGCGGAGCCTGCCTTTGCTTTAACATTTACGGTTTTACCCTCAAGCATTTTCTTTATGTCGTTAGCGTTCGCTATATCTACATCAATTTTATGCTGATTTGAAGCCTCGCGGTTTTTAAGCTCGGTAAGAGTCTGGGCGTTTACTTCAACTGCAAGTCCCTTCGGAAGAAGGAAATTTCTTGCGTAGCCGTCGCTCGCCTTAACTTTTTCACCTTTTTTGCCGAGACCTTTAACGTCCTGATTAAGTATGAGTTCCATTAGTTATTACCTCCGTTGGAATTATTATCGTAAAAGTCAATTGCTTCCTTTAAAAGAGTTGCAGCCTGTTCAAATTCCTCGCACTCAAGCTGACAGGCAGCCATTGTCTGATGACCGCCGCCGCCGAGACGTTCCATAACAAGCTGAACATTCACCTTTCCCATTGAACGGGCGGAAATATTTATTCTTCCGTCCTGCTTGAAAAGAACATAGGAAGCGTTTATATCGCTTATATAAAGCATTTCGTCAGCCGCCTGTGAAGCAACTATTCGAAGCTCTTTAATCGAATTGTCGTTGACATAGGAAATTGCAGAGTTCCTGTAGGTGACGGCTTTTGAAACAATTTCATTCTTTTGTTTATTGGTTTCAATTGAATTTGAAAAGAACTGCTTAACCTCAACGGTATCCGCTCCCCTGCCGCGAAGATAAGCCGCGGCTTCAAAAGTGCGCACGCCCGTACGAAGAACAAAATTCTTTGTATCAAGAGCAATACCCGAAAGAAGCGCGTTTGCTTCAAACTGACCTATGACGGGCTTCTTTGAAATATATTGAGCAAGCTCGGAGACCATTTCGCACGTTGAGGAAGCGTGAGGCTCGTGATAAAAAATAACGGCGTTCTGTATGTAATCAACTGTCTTTCTGTGATGGTCGATTACAACAACCGTTTTAGCCTTTGAATACAAATCCGGACTTTCAACATAATCCGGTCTGTGAGTATCGATTACAAAAAGAACGGTTTTATCGTCTATTTCAAATTCGGCTCTTATGGGGTCGATAAACGCCTGGGAATAGCCCTTTTCTTCAGCCATATTGATAAGCGAAGAAGCAAGCGAGGTCTTTTTGTTTACAACAATTTTTGTTTCAACTCCGAGCGAAGAAATAAGCTTATGCAGTCCTATAGCGGCGCCTATTGCGTCAAGATCGGAGAAACGGTGTCCCATAATATAGACCTTTTTATAGTCCCCGACAAGCTCCTTAATTGCGTTTGCAACCACTCTTGTGCGGACCTTTGTGCGTTTTTCCATTCCGTTTGAAATACCGCCGAAGAAATCGAAGCCGCTGTCAGTACGGACAGCCGCCTGGTCGCCGCCTCTGCCCAGAGCCATATCAATAGCCTGTCTTGCGTCGTTTTCACATTCCTCAATATTTCCGCTTCTTCCGACACCTATTGAAAGAGTAACGCCGACAATATGGTCATTATAGGAAAAGCTTCTTACCTGTTCAAGAATATCAAAGCGCTCATTTATAATCTGTCTTATATACCTTTCCTCAATAACGGCTATAAACCTACCGTTACCAATACGGCGCAAAAAGCCCGAATACTTGCCGAACCAGCTCTCAATAAGCTTTTCAACGCCGCTTGTAATTTCCGCAAGCTCGCTGTCCGAATATGAGTTATACAAATCCTCAATACTGTCGACGCTTATGAGCATTACGGCAGGATGGGCAAGGTCATATTCAACTTTGATATTTTTAAGAACGGTATCCTCATTGAAATACAGCACATACAGGTCGCCGTCGCGCCTTGTGACGGGATTCTGGAAAAGTGTATACTTTTTCCCGTTATACTCTATATCCGTGCTCGTATTCAGTTTAATTGAGTCAATGCCGAGTCCGGACGTAAACTGTTCAATGGTCGTGTCCTCAATGACAATATCCTTTCCCATAACGTTTTCCGAAAACCGCGAATTGTACCATACTATAACGCCGTTTTCGTCACTGACAAGAACGGGCATCGGAAAGCTGTCAAGCAGATCCCTTCCGCTCGGGTCGAGAGAAGAGTTGACCGCCGCGATATCGGAAAGCATATTTTTGAAGCTGCGTCTGTCCTTTATCACAATAAGAGTGGCAAGCAGTCCCGTAAGAATAAGACAGCCGAGACCTATTTCAAAATAGTAAAGCATTGTCACTGCGCTTAACGCAAGTGTAAGGACAATAAGCAAAATCGAAGGATAGTGCTTTTTTAAGATGTACTTAAAACTCAAAACTCAAACCTCCATAATCACGGGTAAAATCATCGGATTACGTTTTGTTCTTTCATATACAAGGCGTGAAACCTCGTCACGAATTCTGTTTTTAATGCTGTTATGGTCGGTAATTCCGTCATAAAGGCAGTCGTTAATGACCTTTTCGCAGGAGACGCAAAGCGTTTCAATAAGCTCTTCGTTTTCACGCACATAAACAAAGCCTCTTGAAATAACCTCGGGACCGTTTATGATAAGTCCCTGGGAAACGGTGACGGCAACAACGATTATTCCGTCAACCGAAAGACGTTTTCTGTCCCTTATAACAACCGAGCCGACGTCGCCGACTCCGTAACCGTCGACAAAGACCTTTCCGGCAGGAACCTCGTTTACAACGCTGATTTTGTTTTCGGTAATTTCAACCTGCTTGCCGTTATCGGCAATTATAATATTGCTTTTGGGAATTCCCATTGCCTGGGCTAAAGCGGAATGACTGCGAAGGTGCTTCTGCTCGCCGTGAACGGGTATAAAATACTTCGGCTTTGTAATGCCGAGCATAAGCTTTAATTCCTCCTGACAGGCGTGTCCGGAAACGTGAACGTCATACATCTTTTCGTATATTACCTGCGCGCCGAGCTTTAACAGCTCGTCGACAACTCTGCCGACCGTTTTTTCATTACCGGGAATAGGGGTTGCGGAAATGATAACATAGTCATTTGGAATAATTGACACGCGTCTGTGCTCGCTGAAAGCCATTCGGTGAAGCGCGCTCATAGGCTCGCCCTGACTGCCGGTGGTGATTATTACCATTTTATCGGCAGGGAAGCTGTTCACACTGTCAATGCTTACAAGCAGGTTATCCGGCACCTTGAGATAGCCGAGAGAAGCCGCCTTTTCAACGACGTATTCAAGGCTTCTTCCCGAAAGAGCAACCTTTCTACCCGTGTTCTTTGCGATATCCATAATCTGCTGAACACGGTGGATATTTGAAGCAAAGGTGGCAATAATTATACGCCTGCCCTTTGCCTTGTCAAAAAGGGTCGAAAAGCTTTCGCCGACCTTGCTTTCGCTCTCGGTAAAACCGGGTCTTACTGCATTTGTCGAATCGGACAAAAGGCAAAGAACGCCTTCTTTTCCGAGTTGGGAAAAACGGGCGAGGTCAATAATTTCACCGTCAATGGGAGTCGAATCGATTTTAAAGTCTCCCGTCTGGATAATTACGCCCGCCGGCGTTTTAATCGCAAGACCTATGGAATCGGGAATTGAGTGATTAACGTGTATAGCCTCAACCTCAAACTTACCGAGCTTTACCGTGTCCCCTGCTTCAATGCAGTTTATTTTCACATCGTCAAGTATACCGTGCTCATCGAGTTTTCCCTCAATAAGACCTGCGGTAAGCCTTGTGGCATAGACGGGAACATTGACGGTTTTGAGAAGATATACAAGTCCGCCGATATGGTCCTCATGACCGTGAGTTATAACAATGCCCCTGATTTTATCGGCATTTCTTTCTACAAAGGTAAAATCCGGAATAACAAGGTCAACGCCGAGCATTTCCGTATCGGGAAAGGCAAGTCCGCAGTCGACTATGAACATATCGTCCTCATACTCGTAAAGCGTCATATTCTTGCCAACCTCGTTAAGTCCGCCGAGGAAGGCAATTTTTACGGGCTTTTTCTCTTCAAAGGAGTTTACCTTACCCGTTTTTTTAACGTCTTTTTTAACCCTTTGAGTCCTGACCGTTTTTTTAACGGTCTGACGCGGGGAAGTGTTTTTATTTTTTTGCATTATTCTCTCCTTAAAAATCAAATCAATATGTAGGCAAACGGCTGAAAACAGCCGTCATTGTTTGAAAATATAAATTATAATTTTGCTATTTTTAAATAATACTATAATTTACACTCAATTGTCAAGTACCGCCGTCCGGGTGAAACGAAGAGATTCTGTCAATTATTTCACTGCATAAATCCTTTGCGGTTTCACTCTCAAAGCTCTCTGTCAGGATTTTGACCTTTTTTCCGTCCGTATCGGGAAGCACAATTGCCTTCGCTCCGTTTTTAATAAACGTAATTCCCTCCGTAGGCGTTCCGACGTTTTCCATATCGGAAAACATACCGAAAAGCGCTGTCGGAGAAAAATCAATTGCCGCTTCGCCCTTTGAAAGATAAAAATCGGGCACGTCCTGCAGAAGGAATGACAGCGTTTTCCCCTCCTCGTGCATAAGCGATAAAAGACGCACCGCCATAAAAAGCGCGTCACGGGTCCAGAGCTGTCCTCTTGCCTTTTCACGGGCGTTTTCGTCAACGCCGTCCGCGCTCGAGGAGCAGTAACGCACAACATTTCCCGTATGAAGCGAAGCCATAGCGGAATAAACGGGCGGAGAGAAAAAAGAAAGAGAAACGTCCCTGCCGCTTTTTGTTTCGTAAAACAGGAGTGCGGAAAGTATTTTTTCACGTGAATATTCAATGTTATTTTCAGTAACAGATATTTCAGTTCCGTCGTTTGAAATGTGAATGGTTATCCCGTCGCCGATTTCACCCTCAAGCCGTCTAATACAGTCGCCGAGCACGAGCGATATTTTTTCGTTATCCGTATCGATATTCACCTTTATTTTTGAAAGCGAGCTTTCGCTCTGTCTGAAAAGAACGGAGCTATACATAAGATTAACGCTTTGCATTTCAACAGCGTGCTTTACCTTTTCTTCACTCGCAAAGCAGTAGTCCTTTGTCTTAAGAATTGACGAAAGCTTTCTTTCAAAATCCCTTTTCAGAGGAAGACCGCCCGTGGCGCTTAAGCTTATACTTACGTTTTCACCGCTCGTCTTGATAAAAACTCCGACGGGAAGAGAACAGAAATAAGTGTAAAACGCCATCTGGGCTTTAAACGATTCTCCGAAGCTCCAAACCTGGGCTCCGGTCTGTTGAAGTCCCGACATAAGGCTGTATAAAACGGAAACTGACTTCTGGCTTGAATCGGTTGCAACGGCGATTTTTCCGCCCTCAAGCGCAGTTCCGAGAGCGCAGCCGAGCTCAAGAGCAAAAAACGGGTCAACGTCCGGAATAAACGAATTTGAAACGTCGTTCACCCTGTCGGTTTCCATATCCTTGGTAACGCTTCTGACAACCGCAAGACCGCCGCATATCTTTTTGTTTTTTGCAATATGAACGGACGAATAGAGCACCGTGCCTTTGCCGACGGACGAGGACGAGCCTACGCAGCTGAACGGATTAAGTCTTACGTCGTCTTCAATTTTAGCGTTTGCGCATACAACCGCTTTTTCCGCTCTGCAGCCCGAGCCTATCCTTGCGCCAGGGTATATTACGCACGAATCAATAACGCTGTTTTCCCCGATAGTCACTCCGTCGCATATTACGGAGTACTTTTTAATTTTAACATTGTTACCTATTTTAACATTTTTACCTATATAAACGAAGTCCGATATATCGAATTTTCCTCTCGGGACCGAATCATTTTTCGGCATTTTTGAAAGTAAATATGAATTGCATTTTATATAAGATTCGATTTCCCCTACATCGCACCAATATCCAGTTTCGTCAAAAGAAAAAACAGGAAGCTTCTTTTTCAGAAGCAACGGAAAAAGATTTTTTGAAAAATCAAACTGCTGGGAATCGGGAATAAAATCAAGCGCCGCTTCACTTAAAACATAAACTCCCGTATTCGCCCTGTCAGTCACCGCCTGGGACCAGCCGGGTTTTTCAAGAAAACGCGTTATTCTTCCGTTTTCATCAGTTAAAACAAGTCCGTATTCTCTCGGGTCATTGACCTTTGTGCAACAGACGGTTGCAACGGCGTTATTTCTTTTATGAAAATCAAACAGCCTTTTCAAATCAAACTCACAATAAGCGTCACCGCTCAAAACAATAAAGTCCTCTTTTATATTTTTTGCGGCATTTTTGACCGCGCCTGCGGTTCCGAGCGCGTGTTTTTCATAGGAAAAGGAAATCTTTAAATCGGTTTTATAGTCTTTGAGCGCTTCTTCTATTTTTTCACCGAGATATCCGAGCGTTAAAATAACCTCTGTTACGCCCTGCTTTTGTGCCGTATCAAGAATATGAAAAAGAATAGGTTTATTCCCGAGCATTACCAAGGGCTTTGGAATATCCGACGTGAGAGGCATAAGACGCGTACCTTTCCCGCCTGCAAGTATTACAGCTTTCAAATAATCACCTCATAAAATATTTATTATTTTAGTATTGGTAAATTGTATTGAAATAAACAAAACAGCCTCTCAAAATGAGAGACTGTTAATTCTGTTAAGATTCTTCACTTCGAACAAAATGACATTTATTTTACCTCGGCAATAGTCACGCCGTTTTCACCCTCGCCGTATGTACCGAGCCTGAAGGTCTTTATATGACTGTGCCTGCGTAAATATTCGGTAACCGCCGAACGCAACGCGCCCGTTCCCTTTCCGTGGATAATTGTAAACTCATTAAGTCCCATCCGAAGCACGCTGTCGATAAAATAATCCAAATCAAGGAGCGCTTCGTCAACGGTTTTTCCCCTTAAATCAATGCTTGTTTTTACGGGCGTTTCATTTCGCCTTTCTGGAACTGTCCTGCCCTTATGCGGCTGCGGTTTTTTCTTCTCGCTGACTAATCTTACGGATGAAAGCGGCGTTTTCATTCTCATAACGCCTACCTGAACCTCAAGCATTTCGTTTTTATCGGGAAGCGAAACTACCTCGGCATTTCCCGAAATGGAGCGGACATAGACTGTGTCGCCGATTTTAAGTTCACGCGGAAGGACGTAATTTTCGTCATCCTCGTCAAACGCTTCAAAATCGCTTTCGGTCGAGTCGTCAAGCACGCCCATCTGCTTTTTCATAGCGGCTCTCGCCTTTCTTGCAAGCTCCGAGGCGTCCTTGGTTTTCTTTTCTTCCTTTTTGAGCTGTTCTATTTCAAGCATAACGCTGTTCGCGGCGCGGCGCGCATTTTCTACAATGCGTTTCGCCTCGCCCCTCGCCTTTTCGATTTCCTCGTTAGCCTTTTGCTTCGTTTCTTCCATTACGGCGTCTGTCTTTTCCTTTGTTTTTGAAAGCTCCTCGCGAAGCCTTTCGGCAGACTCCTTTTCCTTTTCCATTTCCTGCTTTGTCCTTGTAAGTCCCTCGACAACATCCTCAAAACGGGTATTTTCGCTTGATACAAGCTCCTTTGCGCGGTCAATGACGCTTTCTTCAATGCCAAGTCGAAGAGAAATCGCAAAAGCGTTACTTCTACCGGGAATACCGATAAGCAGTTTATAGGTAGGCCTCAGCGTTTTTACGTCAAATTCACAGGAGGCGTTCTCGACAAGCGGCGTGCGAAGCGCATATTCCTTAAGCTCCGAATAATGCGTTGTCGCGGCTGTTTTGGCGCCCTTAAGGCGGATGTTTTCAAGTATTGAGGTAGCAAGCGCCGCGCCCTCAACGGGGTCGGTGCCTGCGCCAAGCTCGTCTATAAGGACAAGCGAGCTTTCATCGACCGTTTTCATTATATCGACAATATTTGTCATATGAGCGGAAAAGGTTGAAAGCGACTGCTCAATGCTCTGCTCGTCGCCGATATCCGCAAGCACGTTTTTAAAAACGGAGATTTTACTGTTTTCTTCACACGGAAGCATAAGTCCGCATTCCGCCATAAGCGTAAACAGACCGAGAGTTTTAATTGAAACGGTTTTACCGCCTGTGTTCGGTCCCGTTATTACAAGCGTGTCAAATTCTTCGCCGAGACGAATATCAATAGGCACAACCTTTTTTTCATCAATGAGCGGATGGCGCGCTTTTTTAAGCTCGATTATCCCCTCGTCATTTATTATCGGGACATTTGCTTTCATCTTATAGGCAAGAGAGGCCTTTGCAAAAATAAGGTTTAATTCAACCGCATTTTCATAGCTTTGCTTAATCGAATCGGCAAAGGAGCCTGCTTCCGACGACAGCTCATACAAAATGCGTTCAATTTCATCCCGTTCCTTCTTTTCGAGCAGCTTTATTTCATTATTTGCTTCAACAACCGACGCAGGCTCAATGAAAACAGTCGCGCCCGAAGATGAGGTATCGTGAACCATACCCGGGACGTCCGCTCTGTGCTCAAGCTTTACGGGCACAACGTATCTTCCGTTTCGCTGGGTGACTATGTTCTCCTGAAGGAAATTGCGGTAATACTGACTGGAAATCATCTTGTCAAGCTTTTCGCGAATTCCTGCGGTCTGCGAGCGGATTTTACGCCTTATGGAGTTAAGCTCCGGCGAAGCGTTATCGCTCATTTCGTCATCGGAAATAATGGCGTTTGTAATTTTTTCTTCAAGATATTTGTTGGCAGTTAAAGAACCGAAAAGTCCGTCAATTGCAGTCTTTACTCCCTCGCTTTTTTCACGCCAGGAAATAATCGCCCGTATTGCAGACAAGGTTGAAGCGACGTCAAGCAAATCTCTCATTGAAAGCACGCCGCCCGAAGCCGCCCTGAAAAGCGGATTATTGACATTTTTCAGTCCGCCGAAGGGAGGTCCGCCGAATTTTGCAAGCAAAATGAAAGCCGCCTCGGTTTCACTCATAAGAAGGCGAGCCATATACAAATCCGGGTTGGGCTTAAGTGACAGCGCCTTGTCCGCCGCGTCCTTGCAGGCGGTAAACGAGGCGAGCATTTCAAGCACCTTCGGTAATTCAAGCGTATTAAAATGTTTATTTTCCATATATTTTCACCTATTTAATCGACTTATAAAAATCAAGCGTCTTATATCCCCTGTCGGTATGGGAGATAAGATACCTTTCCGTCACAAAGGACAGCTCCTCGTAATTTTCATCTGATAAAGTGAAGCCGAAAAGCTGTTCAAGAGGAGCAAAAACTATATGACGAAGTGCTCTCACAAGCGCTAAGTCAAGCTCAAAGAGGGTTGCGTATTCGACACAGTTTTCGCAGTACAATAGCCCCTTTTCAATATCAAAATACATTTTTTTGGTTTCAAATTCACCGCAGAAATCACAGGCGATAAGATTTGGCATATACCCTGCAAGAGAAACCGCGCGAAGCTCAAAAATCGCCTTTAACTGTTCGGGACTGTTTTTTTCGTTAGCAAGCATATAAAGACAGTTGAGAAGTAACCGCAAAATGTCCTCGGCATCCTCGCCGTCAGGGGCAAGCTCCATTGAAATTTCACAGAAATACTGAGCCAGAGAAAGCTTAACAATATCGTTTCTAAGGTTAAAAAATACTTCCTTCGGCTCGGCTGAATCAATTATGTAGCTGTCCTTCCCTTCATAAACGGAAAAGTCGGAATAACACAGCAGTCCCGTTGCGGACTGCTTTTTATCCTTTAACGATTTTGCGCCGCGTACAAACGCCTTAATAAGCCCGAGGCGGCGTGTTAAAACCGTTACGAGCCTGTCCTTCTCCCCTATATTCTGTTCCCTGAGAATTATTCCGTCTGTATTTACGCGCATTATCCTTCACTCTTTTATTAACAGCGTCCCTGTAATTAAGGTAGTCACTGACGCTGCCGGTTTTTGCGAATATTTCCCATAAACCGTTTGTATCCATAAAAACACTCCCGTTTTAAAAGCTAATAAGAGTGTTTGTTTTTAAGAAAGAAATATTATTGTTAATCTAATCCAAAATTGTGAATAAGTCCCTCTCGGTTGCGCCAGTCCTCCTTGACCTTCACCCAGCACTGCAAATTCACTTTACAGTCAAAAAATGCTTCCATATCCTGACGCGCAAAGGTTGAAATCTTTTTGAGCATAGCACCCTTTTTACCGATAATTATACCCTTGTGACTTTCCTTTTCGCAGTAAAGTGTCGCGTCAATATCCATAATTTCGCTGCCGTCGTCACGAAAACGCATTCTTTCAATTCCGACTGCAATTCCGTGGGGTATTTCCTTATCCAGAAGCCTTAACGCCTTTTCTCTTATCATTTCAGCCGCAAGCACCTTTTCGGGCTGGTCAGTAAGTGTATCGTCAGGTAAAAAGTGAATACTCGGCTGCGCAGTTTTTTTAAGCTCGTCAAGAAGAGCGTCCATTCCCCTGCCGTCAGAAGCGCAAACGGGAACAACAGCCGCAAAATCGTAAAGCGAAATCAGTTTTGCAATAACCAATGCAATTTCGCTTTTTTCCTTTACCGTGTCAATTTTATTTATTGCAAGAATGACGGGTGTCTTTACATTTTTAAACCTTTTTATCAGTTCAAGCTCATTTTCGCGAAGCTCCGTCGTCGGCTCAATAACAAAAAGAATTGCGTCCATACCCGAAAGGCTCTCGCCGACGGCGTTTATCATTTTTTCTCCTAATTTGTTTTTGGGTCTGTGAAAACCGGGAGTATCGGTAAATACAAGCTGGATTTCTCCCTCGGTGAGAACACCCATAATCCTTGTTCTTGTCGTCTGCGGCTTTGAGGAAACGGCGGCAATTTTGACACCCAACAGGTAATTGAGTATCGTGCTTTTTCCGACATTCGGTCTGCCGACTATTGATATAAATGAACTTTTTGTTTGCATTTTTTACTCCTGATTTTTCTTTTTATACGGCGGTAAGCCCTTGAAAATGAAAAGCGAAAAGACAATGACTGTCAAAAGGAACTCGCCTATTCTTATCGGCTTTTCAATGTAGTAATCAAACAGCTGCTTAAACGCTTCGGGTTGCCAGAAAATAACAATGCCGACAAGCACCGAAAAAATGGCGAACACAAGAACCGCCCCTGCAGCAGCGTCCTTCGCTATCATAGCTTTTTCGTTCTTTTCGTCAACTGCGACATCAACCGCGTTTTCAATTGCGGTATTTATTATTTCCGCCGCAAGGACAAGCGCGTTTGCAATAAGAACAATTGCAAGCTCGGTTTTTGTAATCTTAAAGAAATCGAACAGGAAAAGGTAAGAGTACATATAAGCCATACAGACAAGATGCACTCTCATATTCTGTTCATTTTTTATTGTTCTTCCTATGCCCTTAAAGGCATAAACAAAGCTCATAAAGAGCTTTTTATAGCCGTTTTTACTCTTCGTCAAAATAATAACTCCCGTTTCTCTTCAAGCCGAGATTTGTAAGCACGTTTTCTTCTTTTTCACGCATTCTGACCGCCTCAACGCCGCCGTCAACGTGGTCATAACCCATAAGATGAAGCATTGAATGAACCGTAAGATAGCCGATTTCACGCTGAAGCGTATGGCCGTATTCTTCAGCCTGTTCAATAGCTTTTTCCATTGAAATGACTATATCGCCCAAAACGAAAGCTCCCGTTTCGGGGTTTTTGTCATAAACGCCGTTTTCACCCTGGGGGAAGGAAAGAACATCCGTAGGCTTATCCATATCGCGATATTCCTTATTAAGCTTATGTATCTGCTCATTATCCACAAAGGAAACGCTGACCTCTGCGGAACCGTCAAAGCCCTCCAATTCAAGAACCGCGTGACAGCAACGGCGGATGAGCATTCTCACGCCCGTCGGGACCTTGACCTTATTCTGCTGATTAAGGATATTAACCTTTACTCTGTTTTCTGTCATCTTCTCGCACTCTCCTTTTTTTCATAGGCTCTTACTATATCCTGAACTATTTTGTGTCTTACTACGTCCTTCTCGTTGAAGGTTGCAATTCCTATTCCCTCAATATTTTTAAGCACCTTCATCGCCTCAACAAGTCCGCTCTTTTTACCTGTCGGCAGGTCTATCTGCGTGACGTCTCCCGTGACGACCATTTTTGAGTTGAAGCCAAGACGGGTCAAAAACATCTTCATCTGTTCGCCCGTTGTGTTCTGCGCTTCGTCAAGAATAATAAAGCTGTCGTCAAGCGTGCGTCCTCTCATATAAGCAAGAGGAGCAACCTCAATGCTTCCTCTCTCCTGATATTTCTGGAAGCTTTCTGCGCCGAGCATATCAAAAAGCGCGTCATAAAGCGGTCTTAAATACGGGTCGACCTTCTGCTGTAAATCGCCTGGCAGGAAGCCTAACTTTTCACCTGCTTCAACTGCAGGACGGGTAAGGACAATGCGGTTGACCTCCTTTGCCCGAAAAGCCGTGACAGCCATTGCAACGGCAAGGTACGTTTTACCCGTTCCGGCAGGACCTGCGGCAAGGGTTATGGTGTTTTCCTTCATAGCCTCAATGTATTTCTTCTGACCGAGCGTTTTTGCCTTAACGGGTCTGCCCTTTGAGGTAATGCAGATACAGTCGCCGACCATCGCGGTTAATTTGTCGTCGTTTCCGTCATTGACGAGTGAAAGAACGTATCTTACATTCTGGTCCGAAAGGATTTCACCCTTATTAACAAGCGTGAGCAGTCCGTTAATCGCCCTTGAGGCTTTTGCAACATTTTCAGCTTCGCCCGTGATTTTAATTTCGGAGCCACGGGAGATGACGTTTACGGAGAACTCCTTTTCGATAAGACGGATGTTTTCATCAAACGAGCCGAAAAGGGAAACCGCCTGCTCCATTCTGTCAACATTTATGATTTGTTCAAACACCGTTTACGCCTCCGAATACTTTATAATCTATTTGATTATAGCATATTTAAATGGGCTTGTCACCATTTTTATAGTAAACTTATTTATATTTTAGCCTTAAATTTTATGAGAATTACTAATTGAACGTACAAACGCTTTTGTGCTAAAATGATAAAGGAGAAAATTATTATTTTGGAGGGGTTTTATGAAATGGGCAATATTCGGCGTGCTTTTTGTAATTGATATGGTTTTTGCGGCGCTGTATATTAAATACGGTCTGCCGAAGGTGACGAAAAAGAGTTACGTTTATAAAATGGTCGCCTCTGGCACGTTTGTTTTAAACGGAGTTATCGCCTTTTGCTTTTACAACAACAGCGTTTACTCTAAATGGGTGCTTTTGGGACTGATTTTCGGATGCCTGGGCGATATAGTAATTGCTCTTGAGCCTTTTATCAAGGACAATGAAAAAAAGAAGCTGCACAATACAATTGCCGTGACGTGCGGCGGAGTGCTGTTCTTCTTCGGTCATTTGCTTTATATTGTTGCATTTTTAAAGGAACTGAGTATTACAAAATCCTTTATCCCCGCGCTTTACTTCGGTATGGTCGGAGGAATAATTGCCATTGCTTTTCTCACCTTCGTATTCACTAAAATCCGAATGGGAAAATTCACGGTGCCGATTATCTTTTACGCAATTGCGATAACTTCAATGTTTGCGCTGTCGGTAAACGTTGCGATTACAAACGTTACGGCAGGATTACTTTTTAAAATCGTTCTGTTTGTCGCTCCCCTTTTCTTCGTAATTTCGGACACGACAATAGTCTTAAGATTTTTCAACAAGGAAAAGTACGGAACATATCCGATAAGAATAGTAAATCTCGGCACTTACTTTATTGCGCAGATGCTTTTCGGTCTTTCGATTTATCTTATAAATAACATATAATTTGTATCCTGCAAATAACTGATAATATTTACTTGATTTTTATTATTTATTGTGATAGAATAACCGAGTAAAAATCAAACGCTTTGACGAAGAAAGTAAGGTTTTTTGTTGCTTAAAGAGAGACCGTTTCATCGGCTGAAAGAACGGTCAGCATAAGAAAAGCCCGAAGTTCACTTCCGAGCGGCTTTGCTCAAAGGCAACGAGTAGGCAAAGACGGTCTTTCCCGTTACAGAAACTAAAGTGTTTGCATGGGTTGCAAAAATCAGGGTGGTACCGCGGAGTTATCGGCTTCGTCCCTTTTGGGACGGAGTCTTTTTTCGTCCCTGAAACGACAAACACATTTACGAAAGGATGATTATTTTGAAGGAAAAGCTTGAAGCAATTCGCGCTTTAGCGGAAAAACAGTTGCTTGAAACTTCCTCAAGACAGGAGCTTGAAAGCTTAAGAGTTCAGATTCTCGGCAAAAAGGGCGAGCTTACTGCTATCTTGAAGCAGATGGGCTCTCTTTCCCCCGAGGAAAGACCGATTATGGGACAGAAAGCAAACGAGGTCAGAGCGTTTATTGAAAGTAAGGTTGCCGAAAGGCAGGCAGAGCTTAAGGCAAAGGAAAACGAATTAAGACTTGCAAAGGAAACTATTGACGTTACGCTTCCCGGTGAAAGGCATCCGCTCGGTCACAAGCATCCGCTTTCAATAGTTCTTGACGAGGTTAAGGATATCTTTATCGGAATGGGCTTCCAGATAGCTACGGGTCCCGAGGTTGAGTGGGATTACTACAACTTTGAAGCGCTTAATCTTCCGCCCGACCACCCTGCAAGAGATACGCAGGACACCTTTTATATTACGGAAAAGATGCTTCTTCGCACGCAGACCTCTCCCGTACAGATAAGAGTTATGGAAAAGCAGCAGCCGCCTATACGCGTTATTGCTCCCGGCAGAGTTTACCGTTCGGATGCTGTTGACGCGACTCACTCCCCGTTCTTCCATCAGATAGAGGGTCTTGTTGTAGACGAGGGTATCACAATGGGCGACCTTAAGGGAAACCTTATGCAGTTTGCAAAGCGCCTTTACGGCGAGCAGACGCAGATAAGACTTCGTCCTCACCACTTCCCGTTTACCGAGCCGAGCTGTGAAATGGACGTTACCTGCTTTAAATGCGGCGGTAAGGGCTGCCCGATGTGTAAGGGCGAAGGCTGGGTTGAAATCCTCGGCGGCGGCATGGTTCACCCGAAGGTACTTAAAAACGGCGGAATTGACCCCGAAAAATATTCGGGCTACGCTTTCGGCGTAGGTCTTGAAAGACTTACAATGTTCCGCTTCAATATTGACGATATGCGTTTGCTTTATGAAAACGATATGCGTTTCTTAAGTCAGTTTTAAGGAGGTGCTTTAAATGGATTTATCTAAAAGATGGCTTTCGGATTACGTTGATTTAGGCGACATTTCACCTAAAGAATTTGCAGAAGCTATTACTATGACGGGTTCAAAGGTTGAATCCTTTGAATACGAAGGCGAAGAAATAGAAAATGTTATCGTCGGCAAGGTTGTTTCCCTTGAAAAGCACCCTGATTCCGACCATTTATGGGTTTGTCAGATAGACGTCGGACAGAATGAAAACATCCAGATTGTCACCGGCGCGCAGAACCTTAAAGAGGGCGACGTTGTCCCAGTTGCAATGCACAAATCCACCATTTACGGCGGAAATAAGATTACAAAGGGCAAGCTTCGCGGCGTTGAGTCTAACGGAATGCTTTGTTCGCTCGGCGAGCTGGGACTGACTGTTCACGATTTCCCGTACGCTATTGAGGATGGCATTTTCGTACTCGGCGACGACTGCGACAGAACGCTCGGACTTGATATTCATAAGGCAATAGGTCTTGACGACCTTATTACGGAATTTGAAATCACCTCAAACCGTGCGGACTGCCTTTCGGTCACGGGTCTTGCAAGAGAGGCTGCGGCTACCTTCAACAAAGAGCTTAAAATCCCCGAACCGTTTGTCACAAAGACTCACGGCGACGTTAAGGATTTTCTTTCCGTTGAAATCAAGGAGCCTTCTCTTTGCTACAGATATGCAGGCGCTGTAGTTGAAAACGTCAGAATAAAGCCCTCTCCCCGTTGGATGAGAGAGCGTCTTCGCGCTTCGGGCGTTCGACCGATTAACAATATTGTTGATATTACCAACTACGTTATGCTTGAATTCGGTCAGCCGATGCACGCATTCGACTTAAGATATCTTGACAATAATCAGGTAATCGTCCGCAGAGCCACTGACGGTGAAAAAATCACTACTCTTGACGGAATTGAAAGAGACCTTAACGAAAATATGCTTGTAATTGCAGACGCAAACAAGCCGGTCGCGGTTGCAGGCGTTATGGGCGGCGAATTTTCGGGAATAATGGACGACACGACAACAATTGTTTTTGAGTCGGCAATGTTTAACGGCGTATTCGTCAGACGCACTGCAAAGGCTCTCGGAATGAGAACCGAAGCTTCTGCAAGATACGAAAAGGAGCTTGACGCTACGGGCTGTCTTCGTTCGCTCACAAGGGCGCTTCAGCTTGTTGAAGAGCTTGACGCAGGCGACGTTGTTTCGGGCGTGGTTGACTGCGATTACAGCAATAAAACTCCCGTAACTCTCCCCTTTAACCCCGAATGGGTAAATAACTTTATCGGAATTGATTTAACAGCCGACGAGCAGAAAGCGATTCTTGAAAAAATCGGCTTTAAGGTTGAAAACGGCACGATTATTTCTCCCTCCTTCAGAAACGATATTGAGCACCAGGCTGATATTTCGGAGGAAATCGCTCGTTTTTACGGCTATGACAAAATTCCCGACAGGGCGCTTTCTGGGGTTGCGGACGGAAGATACACTCCCGTTCAGCAGCTTGAAAACAAGGTCGGCGCAGTGCTTACCGCCCAGGGACTTTCCGAAATCTGCACATACACCTTTATAAGTCCCAAGGCTTATGACAAAATCCGTCTTGAGGAAAATGACGAACTGCGTAACAGCGTTGTTATTTCTAATCCCCTGGGCGAAGACACAAGCATAATGAGAACCACTGCCGTTCCGTCAATGCTTGACATTCTTTCAAGAAACTACAATAACAGAAACGAGTCCGCCTCTCTTTACGAAATCGCGGTACGTTTCAAGTCAAACGGCACCGAGGAGCTTCCCGACGAAAAGCAGGATATTGTTATAGGAATGTATTCACCCGACTGCACATACTTTACCTTGAAGGGTGTTGTTGATGAGCTTCTTTCGGCTACGGGAATTAAAAAATACGATATTGAAAGAGCAGTCACCTGCCCGTTCCTTCACCCCGGAAGAGCCGCTGAAATCAGCGTAAACGGAAGAAAACTCGGCATTATGGGCGAGGTACATCCGGCGGTGCTTGAAAACTACTCCATCGGCACGCGTTGCTATATTGCCCAGATTTCTCTTGAAGCGCTGTTCGAAGAGGGCAACAAGGAAAAGGTTTACACTCCTCTTCCGAAATTCCCTGCAGTTACTCGTGACCTTGCGTTTGTTTGTGAAAAGACCTTGCCCGTTCTTCTTCTTGAAAGCGAAATTGCTTCTGCAGTGGGTAAAATTCTTGAGGACATTGCTTTGTTCGACGTTTATGAAGGCGCTCAGATAGAAAACGGCAAGAAGAGCGTTGCATTCAGCTTGAAGCTTCGTTCAAATGAAAAGACGCTTACGGATGAGGAAGCCGATTCGGCAATGAAAAAAGCGATTAAAGCGCTTGAAAAATTCGGTGCGGCTTTAAGAAGCTGAATAACTTTCCGAACAATTATCAGGATAGGTATAGCCAAATATAATCATTATATTGATAGGAGGAAAACAGTATGAAATATTGTTCCAAATGCGGCAGCCTTATTGAAAATAACGCTGATGTTTGTCCCGAATGCGGAGCTCCCGTAAACGAGAGCGCGCCGCAGCCCGACGCAGGCTATCAGCAGAACAATTATCAGCAGCCGCCGTACAACCCGAATTATCAGCAGCCTTACGCTCCCTATAATCCGCAGGCACAGCTGATAAGGGAAATTGATACGGCAAACACGCTCGGTATTGTTTCACTTGTCTGCTCGCTTCTCGGCGCAGCGCTTTGTTCAATTGCTGCTATTGTTACGGGTATTATTTGTATGAACAAAATAAAACCCTATATGAACGAAAAGCAGTTCCCCAATGACAAGGCAAGGTCAGCTTATAACCTCGGAAAAGCAGGTTTGATTATTGCCGTTGTTAAAATCGGTTTGGGAATTCTTGCGGCAATTGCTTGGGTAGTTTTCGTCGTTGTTTTTGCAGGCACTGCAATAATGAGCGAAATCTATTAAAAACAAAACAAAAAAGGTTCGGTATCGCTTTTGATACCGAACCTTTTATTTTTTAAATCGTTTTATTCCTTTGATGACTCAAGGAACTTGTAGCAAAGAGCAGCTAATGCCGCGCCGATAAACGGACCGACTATAAATACCCAGAGAGAAGAAAGAGCGTCGCCGCCTGCAAAAACTGCAGGAGCAATACTTCTTGCAGGGTTTACGGAGGTTCCCGTAAGACCTATGCCGAGGATGTGAACAAGAGTAAGAGTCAGACCGATAATAAGTCCGCCGAAGGAGCCGTGGTTGCCATTTTTGCTTGTAACGCCGAGAATAGTCAGTACAAACGCAAAGGTAAGCACGATTTCAACAATAAGACCTGCAACCGCGCTGCCGTTTACACCTGCAAGACCGTTTGCGCCGAAGCCGCCGGTCTTATCCTCAACGCCGCCTAATTTGAAAACAGCGTAAAGAATTCCGCTGCCTGCAAATGCGCCGAGAATCTGGGAAATGACATAACCGACAAAATCGCTTACGCTCATACCGCCGCTGATAAGAACGCCGAGAGATACCGCAGGGTTAATGTGACAGCCGGAAATATTGCCTACGCAATAAGCCATACCGACTATTACAAGACCGAAAGCAAGAGCGGTAAGAAGATAACCGCTGCCGTTTTCAGCGCTGCAGCCGACTAACATTGCGGTTCCGCAACCGAATGTTACGAGAACGCATGTGCCGATAAATTCGGCAATATACTTTTTAACTGAAGCCATAATAACACTCCTTTAAATTAAATAATGTGCACATTTATTCTATCACCGTAAAAAGTCTTTTTCAATAGTTTTTCCAAAAAATAACAAAATATACCTTTATTTTATTGACGAACCACTATATTTATGGTAAAATAACAACGTACGAAATGTACAAAAAGTTTTAGGAGGATTTTTTATGGATTTCAGTTATGACGTTTCTCCGGCAGCTGCAGGCGCATTTGCAGGCTTGACAATAGTCTATGTTGTTGTATGCCTTGCTATCGCTGCTATCGGCATTATTGCACAGTGGAAGATTTTCGCAAAAGCCGGAAAACCCGGTTGGGCAGCTATTATCCCCTTCTATAATCTCTATGTTCTTTTTGAGATTACTTGGGGTAATGGAATTTTATTCCTTCTTATGCTCATCCCGTTTGTAAACTTTATCATTTTAATTATTACAATGGTAAAGCTTGCTAAGGCTTTCGGCAAGAGCGGCGGATTTGCAGCAGGACTTATTTTCCTTTCCTTTATCTTCATGCTCATCCTCGCTTTCGGCAAAGATCAGTACATCGGTGTTGACGGCATTCCTGCACAGCAGCCCGTTGCTTATCAGGCACCGCCCACAGATTATCAGCCCCCTGTACAGTAATTAAAAGACAAAGAAGAAGGCGTCCGAGGACGCTTTCTTTTTTTGCCGTCTTGAATAAAGGGCGGTTTTGTTGTATTATATAAATAATACATTTTCAGGGAGAAAATATGAACAGAGAAGTTGAAAAAATACTCCAAAGAGTCCAGAAGCCGGGAAGATATGTCGGCGGAGAATTAAACAGCGTTATAAAAGACAAAAACAGCGTTTCTCTTCGCTATGCCTTTTGCTTTCCCGACGTTTATGAAATCGGAATGTCGCACCTGGGCATTAAAATCCTTTACGGTCTTCTCAACAACCGCGAGGATATCTGGTGCGAGCGCGTTTTTGCGCCGTGGGTCGATATGGAGGACGAAATGCGTAAAAGCGGCGTTCCCCTTTTCGCGCTTGAAAGCGGCGACAGTGTAAAGGATTTCGATATGATAGGCTTTACGCTTCAGTATGAAATGAGCTATACCAATATTCTCAATATGCTTGACCTTGCAGGACTGCCAATAAAAGCGAAGGACAGAAATGACCTTACTCCCATTGTAGTCGCCGGCGGTCCGTGCGCCTGCAACCCCGAACCCGTTGCGGATTTTATAGATGTTTTTTCATTAGGCGACGGCGAGGAGGTTACACTCGAGCTTGCGGATTTACTTATTTATCATAAGAAAAAAGGCTCGACGAAAGAAGAATTTTTGCGTGACGCGGCGAAGCTTGAGGGCGTTTATGTGCCTGCGTTTTACGATATTGACTACAATGCCGACGGAACAATTAAAAGCGTTACTCCCCTTGTTCCCGAGGCTAAAAAGACGATAAAAAAACGCGTTGTGCCCGATCTGGACAAGGCGTACTATCCCGATAAATTTGTTGTCCCGTCAATCGAGGTGGTTTTTGACAGGGTTACGGGCGAACTGTTCAGAGGTTGTATAAGAGGCTGCCGCTTCTGTCAGGCAGGCTTCATTTACAGACCGATAAGAGAAAAAACCGCCGACACGGTAAACGAGCAGTGCAAAAAGCTTTGTCAAACGAGCGGATATGACGAAATCTCGCTTGCTTCGTTAAGTACAAGCGATTACAGCCATCTTGAAGAATTACTGCCTGAAATATTCGAATGGGCATTGCCTCAAAAAATCAATGTCGCCTTGCCGAGTCTTCGGGTTGATAATTTCTCCGACGAGCTTATGCAACAGATTCAACAGGTAAGGCGAAGCGGTCTTACATTTGCGGCTGAAGCAGGCACGCAAAGGCTGCGCGACGCGATAAATAAAAACGTCACCGAGGAATCCGTGCTTTCAACCTCCGTAAAGGCATTTGACGGCGGCTGGACGGCAGTAAAGCTCTATTTTATGCTCGGACTTCCCACGGAAACTTTAGAGGACGTCGAAGGCATTGCAGACCTTTCTCAAAAGGTTGTTGACGCTTTTTACAGTAATCCTAACAGGCAAAAGGGAAAAAGCGTTTCAGTTAATATAAGCGTAGCTTCCTTTGTGCCGAAGCCCTTCACACCTTTCCAGTGGGAACCGCAGGATACAATGGAAATGCTCAAAACAAAGCAGGAGCATTTAAAGCAGAGCATTAAGTCAAGAAAAATTTCCGCTTCACTCCACGAAGCAAATATGAGCTTTATGGAGGCAGTGCTCGCGCGCGGCGACAGAAAGCTTTCGGCTCTTCTTGAAGCGCTTTTCAGAAAGGGATGCCGATTTGACAGCTGGGACGAATTTTTCAGTCTTGAAAAGTGGCTTGAAACCTTTAAGGAATGCGGTATCGACCCTGCGTTTTATGCAAACAGACGGCGTGAATACGACGAAATCCTGCCTTGGGATATGTTCGATTACGGAATTAAAAAGAGCTTTTTAATGAAAGAAAACGAAAAGTCAAAGAAAAGCCTGACCACACGCAACTGCCGTGAGGGTTGCTCGGGCTGCGGCGCCGACAGTCTTTGGGGAGGTAAATGCGATGCAAGAAATTAGAATTTACTTCAACAAAACCGACACTGCAAAATACATTTCCCACCTCGACTTAATGAGGACGGTTTCAAGAGCGCTGACCAGAGCGCAAATTCCGCTCTGGTACACGGAAGGCTTTAATCCGCACCCGTTTTTGACTTTTGCTCTGCCGCTGTCTTTGGGTATTGAAAGCTACTGCGAAAGCTTTGATATCCGAGTTGTTGGCGATATTACAAACGAACAGATTAAACAAAGACTCAATGAAACTCTGCCGCAGGGAATTGAAATAACGGACGTTTCTTCTTCCTTTATGAAGTGTAACGACATAGCGTTTGCGGAATATGAGGCTGTTTTTGAATTTGACGAAATAACCGACGCGGACGTGTTCTTTGACGAAATAACCCTTTTGTTAAATTCCGACGAGCTTATCACGACAAAAAAGGCAAAGCAAAAGGGAAGAAAAATTGACGTTGAGGTCAATTTAAAGGATTTTATAAAATGCTTTGAAATAAAAAGAGAAGATGGCGAAATAAGGCTTTTAATCACCCTTTCGGCAGGAAACAGTAAAAACCTTAATCCGTCCGTTCTTTTCGAAAGGCTCCAAAGAGATTCCCTCTCAAAGCCCGACCTTATAAGAATAAAAAAGAAGCGGCTTCTCACCGCTGACTCAAAAGAATTCAGATAAATTAAAAAAATGCTTGCATTTTTATTATGTATGTGATAATATATTTAAGCGTTTTGTGCGTTTGCTCTTCCGCAAACGGCAGTTAATGGCAACATTAAAGCGGGCGGTCCTCTGTATCCTTAGTGATTTTCATGAACGCTTAAAAAAAATTGGAGGTTCAAAATGGACGCATTAAAGCTTATGACTGAGGGCATGGTTAAAGAAGACAAGCCCGAAATCAAAATCGGCAGCACAGTTCGCGTTTCTGTTAAGATTCGCGAGGGCGAAAGAGAAAGAATCCAGATGTTTGAAGGCACTGTTATCGCTAAAAAAGGCAGCGGTGTTTCGGAAACATTCACAGTTCGCCGCGTATCCTACGGTGTAGGCGTTGAAAGGGTTTTCCCCGTAAACTCCCCCAACGTAGCAAAGGTTGAAACAGTTCGTGAAGGTAAGGTTCGCAGAAGCAAGCTCTATTATCTTCGTGACAGAGTTGGTAAGGCAGCTAAAGTTAAGGAACTTGTTAAATAATTTTATATACCAACTAACGGCACGCCATTCGGCGTGCCGTTTTTCTTTTGGTTTATTCTTTTTCAGTCAACAACCTCAAGGCCCGTAAGGAACGAAATGTTTTTCGTTACCTCGAAGCCGTTCTTTTTTCCGTCAACTATTTCGTCAAAGCCTTTTATCAGCTCAATTGCGTCACTTTTCGATTTTTCAAAAAGGTCCTCAAAGCTTTCGGTGCTTTTCTCTTTTGAATAAGGCGAAACCCATTCATGGTGCCATCTGTTTGCGTACCTGTCACATAAAAGCAGGTTAGTCGGCTTAATGGATGCGGACGGCTTAAAATAGCGGACAACAGGTCCTAACGGAGTTTCAACCGCCTTTGCAATTTTTACCGCCCTGACCTTTTTATCGGAAAGCATTTTCTGAATATTTGCCGTATCGGTAACCGCACGTCTTGCTTCGGAAAACTCAATATCCTTTCCGTGGCATTTTTTTACTGTATAAACCATAACACGGGCAATTTCGTCAATTTCCTTTTCGTCGGACGTAAAGGTGTCCTCGGGTTTAAAAAGGCTCGGCGGATAGACTCCCTTTCGGTGACTCAAAAGATAAGTGTCAACCGCGTGCTCAACCTGATTATGCGCCGCAAGCGGATGGATATGTTTATTTGTATCGGTTATCATATCCTGATAGGAATAAACGAACGGATGGCAATTTCTGTCGAGCGCGTAATGGAGAATAAAGCCGTAAATAAATGAGCGCGCAACGTGGGGATTTTCGCTCTGCTTAAGATACTCTGCAAAGGCTTCAAAAAGCTCGGCAGGCTTACCGCGATGAAGCTTTGAAGCAACGCCGAAAAGCGCCTTGTGAATGCCTACGGGCGGCCAGAGCCTGTGGAAAATAAAAATATCGGGTCCCTGCGCGCCGACTCCTGCTACCTTGTAGTCAAGCGTAAAGCCGGTTCCCTTTTCTATTTCGTCCTTTAATTCCTCAAGAAAAATGTAATGCGTTGCGAATGCAGGCATATTATCAACTCCTTAAACTCTTTCAAGCTTTGCCATACGGCTCATAAGCTTCTTTGTGCCGACGGTTTCAAACGCGATTTCAAGAAGCGCGTCATTACCCATAGGCGTAATTTTTGTAATCATTCCCACGCCGAAAACCTTATGTCTTACGGTGTCGCCGACGCTGTAGTTTTCAAGCTCAGCGGTCGAGCCGCTTTTTGTTGAAGCAATTGAAAAACCTCTTGCCGCTGCGGCTTTTTCTTTATTATCGGACTTTGAATAATTTGAAACGTTCCGTTTATAAGCGAAGTCAATCGGCGTTTTTTCACGCTTGCCCTCGGTGTATTCATCGGGAATTTCGTCAATAAATCTTGACGGACGGGAATAGGTCGTTGAGCCGAAAAGCATTCTTGTCTTTGTATAAATAAGGTGAAGCTTATTCTTTGCCCTTGTAATCCCGACGTAGCAAAGACGCCTTTCCTCCTCAAGCTCGGCAGTGGAATAAGTGGACATTGCGGACGGGAAAATTCCCTCCTCAACTCCCGATATAAACACCACGGGAAACTCAAGTCCCTTTGCGGAATGAAGCGTCATAAGCACAACCGCGTCGCTGTCTTCTGATAAAGTGTCAAGATCCGTATACAAGGCGACCTCTTCGAGATAACCCGTAAGGTCCCCCTCGGGATTTTCTTCGGAATACCTTGCAAGATTCGACTGTAATTCAAGTATGTTCTGAAGCCTGTCCTCGTATGTAACCTTGTCAAGCTCAAGATGCGCCTTATAGCCGACCTTATCAACAATATAAGTGAAAAGAGCTTCAAGCTCGTTTTCCTCGCTGAACTGCTGAAAGTCCTCTATCATAGCCGCGAACGCCTTTAACTTTTCGGCGGCGCGTTTTATCGGCGCGTATTCGTCGGCGGTTTTCATTATTTCAAACTGCGACACGCCGATAGCGTCGGCAATAGAAGAGACGTTACTCATTGTCGTATCGCCTATTCCCCTTTTGGGAACATTTATAATCCTGTTAAGTCTTACGGCGTCATTGGGATTAGCTGTTACGGCAAGGTAGGCAAGAATATCCTTAACTTCTTTTCGTTCATAGAATTTAGTACCGATAAGCTTATACGGAATACTCTGGCGTAAAAATGCGCGCTCAATGGTATTTGACTGCGAATTCATCCTGTATAGTACGGCGTGGTCCGACCATTTCATACCCTTTGCAACGTTATTTAATACCGTTTCGACAATGTAATCCGCTTCGGCATATTCGTCATAGACGTTTTTAACGGTGATTTTTTCTCCGTCACCCTTATCGGTCCAGAGATTCTTTCCCTTTCTGGCGCTGTTGTTTTTAATTACCTCATTAGCCGCCGAAAGAATATTTCCCGTTGAACGGTAATTCTGTTCAAGCCTTATAACCTTCGCGTTCGGGTAATTGTCCTCAAACTTTAGGATGTTTTCAATTGTTGCGCCGCGAAAAGCATAAATGCTCTGGTCATCATCGCCCACAACGCAGAGGTTTTTATATTTTCCTGCAAGAAGATGCGTCAGCTGATACTGGACGATATTCGTGTCCTGATACTCGTCAACCATAACATAGCGGTAACGGTTCTGATAATAGTTTCTCGCGTCCTCGTTTGTTTCAAGCAGCCTTACCGCATTAAGAAGCAGGTCGTCAAAGTCCATAGCGTCACTTGAAATAAGCTCTTTCTGATATTCCCTGTAAAGCTCGGCAAGGGTTTTGTCAAGCGGATTATTCCCGAGGCTTTGAGCCATTTCATCGGGAGAAATGCTTTTGTTCTTTGCGGAAGAAATTGCGCTTTGCACCGCCTTGGGCTGAAAAATCTTTTCATTGATATTAAGCTTTTCAAGGCACCTTTTAATAACTCTTTTCGAGTCGTCGGTATCGTAAATTGTAAAATGAGAGGTGTACCCCAGGCTCTCGCCGAAACGCCTTAAAAACCGCACGCAAGCCGAATGGAAGGTGCAGGCGGTAATCTCCCCTGCTCCATCGGGCACAACGAGGGAAATCCTCTCCTTAAGCTCATCCGCCGCTTTATTTGTAAAAGTTATTGCAAGTATCTGCCACGGCTGGGGAGCGCCGACCTTAAGCAAATCCTTTATATCGTCATAAACTTCTTTTTCGCCGTCAAGATAGGCGCGCAGAAGCTCTTCGTCCCCGGGCTGCGGAGTGCGCTCAAAATAATCCGAATTATACGCCCTGCCGTACTTTAAAAGCGAGGCGATACGATTTACAATTACGGTTGTTTTTCCGCTGCCTGCGCCCGCAAGAATTAAAAGCGGTCCTTCTGTATTAAAGACCGCTTCTTTTTGCATATTGTTCAGAGATGAAAAATCCTTTTCAATTATTTTTTTGCGTAATTCAACTAAATTTTCAAAGTCCATTTAAAAGCCTTCCGCCTCGTCGGGTTTAAAGTTAAGATCATCGTTAAAATTTGTATTCGGCTCATACGAAACAAAGGTAAGTCCGGTTTCTTCATCCGTTTCAACATTCGTTACGTCGTCGGTTTTCTCAAAGCCCATTTCCTTTAATACGTCAAAATCGACTCTGGGCTTGAAATCGACGGGCGCCTCGGTCTTGACAAGATTTACGGCAACAGCGCTCATTTTACCCGAAAGATCGGAAATGCTCTTTGTAAGCGCTTCCATTTTCTGACGCATTTCGGCAGTTACCTTTTCGGCGTCGGAAGCAACCTGTCTTATGCGCTCCGCCTTTAAAGCTATATCGTCGCTCGCCTGCTTTGAAACGTCGGCAGCTCTGTCCTTTGCGGCTGTAACGATTTCGTCGGAATATCTCCTTGCGTCAACAAAAGCCGCGCCGAGCTGAGCCTCGGCAGCCTTTACCTTTTCGTATTCGTCATTGGCGCGCTGAGAGTCAGCCTGAAATGCCTCAACCTGACGCAAAAGCTCCTCATTCTGCTGTTCTAATTCCTTTTTATTCTTAATTTCCTCTTCAAGGGCAGGAATTCTTTCAAGCTCACTTTTCTGTTTTTCAAATTCCTCTTCAAGCTCCTTGAACTGATTTTTTACATCAGCCATTTCATTCTGCAGCTGTTCAATATAACTCATTACGTCCTGCTTATTAAAGCCGCCGAACAAAGAGCCCCTGAATACCTTTACGTTATCCATAACGAATACCCCTTTCAATAAGGTCTTTTGATATTATATCAAATATATTGACTAAAAACAACCCAAAAGCAACATTTTTCTTATTAGTATTGTTATATAATAAACATAAATTTATTGACTATGATTTTTAATCGGTGTATAATTAAAGCATTAAAAAAGGAGTGAAAAATATGAAGAACACCAATAACAACGGCAAGCATTTTCCAACCCCTGTTAAAGCAATTGTTATCAGCGCCGCTACGGGCGCTGCGGTTTATGCTCTTGCGGCAAATCTCTTTTATGACATAAACCTTAAGAGAAAGGGTCTTGAGGGCGCATTCAGGCAGAAGATTTACGACAAGGTTGCAGGCGATACTTACGATGAGCTCCCCATTTTCAAGGAGGGTATCGACTGGTTTAACGAGCACGATAAGGAAAAGGTAACCATCACCTCCCCGTCGGGCGAAAACCTTTATGCGGACATTCTTTCCGCAAAGAAGCCTACCGACACTTGGGTAATATGTATCCACGGTTATACGTCGGCGCCTATGTTTATGGGTATGTATGCAAAATACTTCAACGGCGAGTTTGATTATAACGTACTTATGCCGAGCCTTAACGGTCACGCTGACAGTGAAAACGATAAGGTCACAATGGGCTGGGACGACAGACTTAATATCGTTGAATGGGTTAAGTACCTTGTAAACGAATATCCGAACTGTAAAATCGTACTTCACGGCGTTTCAATGGGCGCAGCCACGGTTATGATGACCTGCGGTGAGGAGCTTCCCGATAACGTCAAGTGCGCTATTGAGGACTGCGGCTACACATCGGTTTGGGATATTTTTGAATATCAGATTAAGAACGTCACAAAGGTTCCGAAATCAATGCTTCTTTACAGCGTTGATATGGTTACAAAGCTTCGCAGCAAATACGATTTCAAGGACGCTTCGTGTATTGAACAGCTTAAGAAGAGCAAGACTCCAATGCTTTTCATCCACGGCGAAGAGGACGATTTCGTTCCCTATCATATGCTTGACGAGGTTTATGACGCCTGTCCGACAGAAAAAGAAAAGCTTTCAATTCCGGACGCTATCCACGCAAGAAGCTGCTGTTATCATCCGGAGATTTACTGGCCGGCAGTCAAGACCTTTATTGAAAAGTACACCAAATAATACCTGGTTACAAAAAAGTAACTTATTGACAAGGTTAAACTTGTGTCATATAATGTTATTGGTTTGAAAACCAAAACACAATAAAACTGTATTCGGGGCGAGGTGCAACTCCTCACCGGCAGTAAGGGCAAATCAAATCGAATCCAAACCGCCAAAAACTCTGTATTAAAGCGAAATTTGGCGTTTTCGATTTTTCAAGGCGTCAGCCTTGCTTCAATCTCAAGCCACCAAATTTCATCTTCACTCCAAGAGTTTTTGGTGCTTCGCAGTTAAAAATGAACTGCTTTGGCTTAGATTGAGGCGAAAAACACAGGAATACTTGTTGTATTCCGAGTATTTTTAACGAAAAGATAAGGCAAATGAGTCATTTTTAACCGTGTTTTGACTCGGTTTGCTTTGCCCAAAGTCTGCGAGCCCAGACGGGTTGATTCGGTGAAATTCCGAAACCGACGGTAATTGATTTTTATCATAAGTCCGGATGAGAGAATCAGATATATTCTTTTCATACTTACGCCCTGATGTTAATTCATCAGGGCTTTTCTTTTCCCGAAAGAAAAGGAGAATTTTTTATGAAGAAAGAAAAAAACTCAATTAAAAGAACAAAGGTCATCACAGGCTGCGGACTGCTTATAGCGGTTGCGGTTGTGCTTCAGTATATCGAAATTCCCATTCCGATTATCCCGAGCTTTATTAAGCTGGATTTTTCCGACCTTCCCGAAATTATTGGAGCCTTTGCTTACGGTCCTCTAGCAGGCGTGATAATTGCGCTTATTAAAAATATTATTCATCTCCCTGCGAGCGGCTCGCAGTTTGTCGGCGAACTGTCAAATTTCATTCTCGGAGCGTCCTTTGCATTTACGGCAGGAATGATTTATAAGTACAAAAAGACAAAAAAGACCGCCGTTATTGCAGGAATATGCGGCGCGCTTGTAATGGCAGGCGTTTCAATTCCGCTTAACTACTTTTTAATTTATCCGATGTATTATTCAATTCTCAATTTCCCGGAGCCTGCGGTACTTGGAATGTATCAGGCAATACTCCCCTCTACAAAAAGCATTTTTCAGGCGCTTCTCATCTTTAATCTTCCCTTTACCTTTGTCAAGGGAATGCTTGACGTGATATTCTGTATTCTTATTTACAAGCCTCTTTCCCCTATTCTCAAGGGTAAAAAAGACTGATACAGTATTGACAAAAACATAAACGGGTAGTATCATATATTCGACAAAAAATTAAATTACCTTTCCTTATAAAGAGTGGCGTAGGGACAGGCCCTTTGATACCGCGGCAACCTGCATTTTTGCAAGGTGCTAAATCCTGCGGCTTTTGCCGAAAGATAAGGTGTTTTAAGCACCTTAAAAGGGTGCTTTATTTTTTGATTATTTAAAAAAAGAGGAATAAAAATGGCAAGACATCTTTTTACATCCGAATCCGTTACGGAGGGACATCCAGATAAAATATGCGATATGATTTCAGATTCAGTCCTTGACGCAATTCTCAGTCAGGACAAATACGGCAGGGTTGCGTGTGAAACCGCCTGCACAACAGGTCAGGTTCTTGTTATGGGTGAAATTTCCACAACCGCCGAAATCAATATTGAAAAAATTGCGAGAGAAACTATTTGTGAAATCGGTTATGACGATGACGAAAAGCTCTTTAACGGAAATACGTGCAGGGTTATGACGCTCATCGACAGACAGTCGCCTGACATTGCTCTTGGCGTTGATAAGTCATACGAAATAAAAGAGGGCGAGGATGACGAATACAACCTCAACGGCGCAGGAGACCAGGGAATGATGTTCGGCTTTGCGTGTAACGAAACAAAGGAGCTTATGCCGCTGCCTATTTCACTCGCGCACAGACTTGCAAAAAGACTTACGGACGTCAGAAAGGACGGCACTCTCCCCTATCTTCGCGCTGACGGAAAAAGTCAGGTCACGGTTGAATATGACGAAAACAATAACCCCGTAAGAATTGATACAATTGTCATTTCTTCACAGCACAGCCCGGACGTTTCACTCGACAAAATCAGAAAAGATATTGTCGAAAACGTAATCAGACCTATTATCCCCGACTCGCTTATGGATGATGATACGGTAATTTATGTTAATCCCACGGGAAGATTTGTTGTCGGTGGTCCTGCAGGCGACAGCGGACTTACGGGAAGAAAGATTATTGTTGACACCTACGGCGGATACTCGCGTCACGGCGGCGGCGCCTTTTCGGGCAAGGATCCGACCAAGGTTGACCGTTCGGCAGCTTACGCAGCAAGATACGTTGCGAAAAATATTGTCGCGGCTTCTCTTGCGGACAAATGCGAAATCCAGTTAGCGTATGCAATTGGCGTTGCAAGACCCGTTTCGGTAATGGTTGACACCTTCGGCACGGGCGTAATTTCCGATGACACGCTTTCAAAAATCGTAACCGAGGTCTTTGACCTTCGTCCGGCGGCAATTATTGATAAATTGGATTTAAGACGTCCGATTTATAAAAAGACCGCATCCTACGGTCATATGGGCAGAGAGGATGCCGACTTTACCTGGGAAAAGACGGACAAAATTGAAGAATTACGAAAAGCCGCAGGCTTAAATTAAAAAAACGTATAACATAATTTTTTCGGGCAATAATACCCTTGTGAACGCAAACACAAGGAGTGAAAAAAATGCTTGACAGAATTTCTCTGATACTTGTGATTATAGGTGCTCTTAACTGGGGTTCCATCGGACTTTTCAGATTTGACATAGTCGGTTGGCTCTTCGGCGGGCAGGGAGCGATAATCAGCAGAATTATTTACACATTGGTCGCTCTCGCAGGTATCTGGTGCATTTCACTGCTGTTCAGGGAGAACGAGGTTCTCGCTCACGACGAACAGTAAAAAATCGGGTAACAGTTCTGACTGCTACCCGATTTTTATTTTTGTTTTTAAATTTCGCTTATTACCTGTTTATATTCCTCGTACGTCATAAACGTATTTATGAGCTTTAAGAGAGAATTTGTTGAAAGTCTTTCGGGCAAATCAAGCTTTTTTAAAAGCAACGCCTTTTTTGACTTACTGTTTTTTGAACCCGTTATCCCGTCCTCGTACAAATCGATTTTGGTGACGGGCTTTCTTTGACTTGTTTCGCTTTGCGTGCAGGTCACGCCTGCGCGGTCAAGCGCCTGAAGAATAATTTCCTTTGTCATTCCCTCAACGCCGATTTTGTTTTCCTTTGAGGGCTTTTCCTTACGGTGCTCTTTACCGAGGACGTCGGGAATATATGCGTGAATTACCTTATCCTGAGGCACAATTGAGCCAAGAAAGGAACGTATTTTAAAGCCTGCCGTGTCGCTGTCGGTAAGAACTACAATTCCCCTTGTTTCGGCAAGACGGCGTATGAGCGCCTGCTTTTCCTTATTTTTAAAAACGGCAAAGCCGTCCGTTTCAATAATCAGAGTGTCAAGTATGTTTTCAACCTTTTTCCTGTCATACCTGCCCTCGACGATAACCGCCTGGTTTATTTTAATCATTTTTTTACCTGTTCGAAATAACTGCAAGTGAAACAAGCAGCTGCTCAATTGCAAGCCTGTTGTCCCCTGCCGTGGATTTTATTTTCATATCCGCCCTGTCAAGCTCGTCAAGGCACTCCCGAAGCTGTTCAACGGATATTTTGGAAGCGAAGGAAGCGCCGTTTTTCAGTCTGAAGGAAGCGTTTCCGTAATTGAAATCGGAAGAGAGAGCCTCGCTGTTTTCGCCCGACGCGAGAGAAACCTTTGCGCGGTACATATCTACATAAGCGGTAATTATTTCGCTGAGAATTACCGTCGGTTCCATTCTCTGTTCAAAGAATACATTAAGAATTTCAAACGCGCGGTTAAGGTTATTTGAAGAAACAGCCTTTGTCAGTTCAAACGCCTTTACCGTAACTGTCCTTACGCAGACTGCGTTTATTGCCGTTTTGTCAATTACGCCGTTTTCACAATAGGCGCAAAGCTTATTCGTTTCGTTTTCAAGCACATTGAGGTCATCGCCGACGGTATCTATCAGATAGTACGCGTCAGAAAGGGAAATATTTTTTCCGTTTCTTCCTGCAATTCCCATTACGAATTTTGAAAGGTAGTTTTTATCCTTTTTGCCGAACTCCACCACAGCGCCGTTCTTTTCAAAAAGGGAGACGATTTTTTTCCATTTCTTATCCTTTTTGGGATTAAACTTTATTGCGTCAAGCCAGAAAACAATAACCGTGCTTTCGGGAACGTCCTCAAGAAACGATTTGAATTGGTCGCTTTGCTCACTTGAAAGTGCGGTTAAATCAAAGTCCCTGACAAGCACAACAACCCTGTCGCTCATCATAGGGAGCATTTGCGCGGCGTCAATAAACTCATCCATTTCGGCGCTTTCGCCGTCATATTTATGAAGATTAAAGCCCTCAAAGCCGGGATTTACACACCGTTTAAGAACTCTGCCGACATACAGCTCCTTAAGGTAATCCTCTTCGCCGTGAAACAGATATGCCCCGGACAGGGTATTATCCTTTAACTGCTGCTTCAAGCCCTGTTCATCCATACCGTTTCACCTCCGAAGATTTATTTTTCATTATTGTTTATTGTATCACATTTTAAGGTATATGAAAAGTCTTTTTGAGAAGCATTTTTCTTTTTAAGAATATAAATTGTTATTACCGCAGTCGGCAAGGCAACCGCCAGAATTTTTACGGGCAAGTCGCTTGTGCTCACCCATATTCTTTCAAAGGAGGAAAGCCAATGGGAAAACCGAAGAATTATTTTTGAAAGAAGCGACGAAGCGTAAAAAAGCGGATAAGAAATAAAGCCGAGCCGAAAAACGTAAAGCAAAGCCGCAAAGCCCGTAAAGAGCATTGCAAGAGAGGATATTTCGATTAAAACAAGGTTCGAAAAAGGCGTGACAAGAGAAACACGGTCAAAGAATAAAACAGTAAGCGGAAAGGTAAAAACGGTTACGCCGATACTTACTGCAAGGCTTTGAAGAACAAAGGAACAAATGAACTCGGCAGCTCGGTTTTCAAATTCACGCCTTTTTAAAGACAGATAAATTTTATCCGATAAAAGAATAATTCCGAAGGAAGCAAAAACGCTTAACCAAAGGCTTTCGGAATAAGCGGCATAAGGATTTATTAAAAGCATTAAGGTAACGGCAAAGCCAATGGAATTAAGGCTGTCCGCCTCCTTCCCCGACAGGTTGCCGAGAAAGACAAATATCATAAGTATCCCAGCCCTTAATACGGGAGGATTAAAACCCGTAAGAGCCATAAAGAAAAGAATAAATGCAATTGATAGAATGAATACAAGCTTTTTTCTTAAGTGAAAAACATTAAGAAGAGAATATACGAACCCTGCCCAGACGGAAATATGAAGTCCCGAAACGGCAAGAAGATGATATGAGCCGATATCAATAAAATCTTCAAGTGTTTCACTGCTTATCAGACTTTTGTCGCCGAGAAGCAGTCCCGTAAGAAGCGCGCCGCATTCATTCGGAATATTTTTAATAATGCTGTCCGATAAAGCCTTCTTTGCCGTAAGAACATAATACATCGGATGAAAGGACGTGCGTTTTGTAATTTTAAAGCTTTTATTACTGTCAAGAGTACCGCCGAGATACAGCCCCTTTGAGCGGTAGTATTTTTCTATTTCGTCCGTATCAGAGCCAAGCTTATACAGTCTTACATCTCCTTCTACTCTGTCATAAGGCGAAGCTTCAATGGTTCTTTTTAAGGAAAGCCTTATTTTTTGGCAATTTTTAACGCCGTCAACCGTTTGAGTTTTTACGGTGTAGTATACCCTGCCGTAGCTGTAAGTCGGCAAGGAAATAACCTCACCCGTAATACGGTGAAGCGTCATATTGTCTTTCAAAAACGCAGTTTTTCTTTGAACGCTTCTGTCAAATGCAGTAAAAAGCAGACAACAACAGCAAACCGTAACAAAGATTATCGGCAACGTTCCGTCAAGCCTTGTTTTTTTAACAGAAATAAAAACAAATAAAGCGATAAAGGCGATTATAAAAATCACCTTTACCGCTTTTAAATCAAGGATTCCTATTAAGGAAAGTGAAAACAGCGCTGACAGTCCGACAGTCAGAAAGGTTCGTTTCATCAGACGAGTCTTTCGCTTAAATTGTCACCGCTTAAAATATGGAAATGAAGATGCATAACGCTCTGACCTGCTTTTTCACCGCAGTTATTGATTACACGGTAGCTCTCAAAGCCCTCCTGCTTTGCTATCTTCGGGATAACCTCAAAGATATGCGCAACAAGGTGAGAATTTGTTTCGTCAATTTTATTTGCGCAGCAGATATGCTCCTTCGGAACGACAAGTATATGCCTTTCGCTCTGGGGATTTATGTCGTTGAAAGCAAAGCAAAGCTCGTCCTCATATACCTTTGAGGAAGGGATTTCGCCGTCAATTATCTTACAGAATAAACAGTCCATACTAACTCCTTATTTAATCATCGATTTAACGATTTCTTCGCATTTTGCAATAGCCTCGTCAACCTTTGAAATGTCCTTGCCGCCTGCCCTCGCAAAGCTCGGCTTTCCGCCGCCGTTTCCTCCGGCTATCCGGGCAACCTGACGAACAACGTCCCCTGCTTTAGCTCCGGCGGCAATTGCCTCTTCACCACAGGCGGAAACAAAGGTTACAGTGCTCTTTTCGGTATTTACAGAGGCTAAAACAACAACTCCGTTTGGATACTCGCTGCAAATTGATTCAGCCAGTGAGCCAATGTCTGTTGTTGAAGGAATATTTCCGTCAGTTATAAGCTGAACCCTTCCGAGGTCCTTGGGTTCAAGATTTTTTGCCTTTTGGGAATTGATTTCGGCGTTGAGCCTTTCAATTTCCTTTTCCTTTTCCTTTAATTCCGCAGCCACTGCCGCTGACTTGACCGCGAGGTCTGAAGTATTTGTGACCTTAAGCTTTTCACAGGTTTCGGCAATAAGAGCGTTGTTTTTATTGATATAATCCATTACGTTAAAGCCCGTAACGGCAACAATTCTTCTGACTCCGGAAGCAACGGATGACTCGGAAAGAATTTTGAAAAGTCCGATATTTCCCGTATTTTTGACGTGAGTACCGCCGCAAAGCTCGGTTGAAAAATCGCCTGCCTTAACAACTCTTACTATATCGCCGTACTTTTCTCCGAAAAGCGCCATAGCACCCATCTTTTTTGCCTCGTCAATAGGCATTTCCATAGTCTCAACGGGAACAGCTTCAAGAATAACGGAGTTGACCTCATTTTCGACTTTGTTGATTTCTTCGGTTGTAAGAGCAGAGAAATGAGTAAAGTCAAAGCGTGTTTCGTTTGAGTTTACAAGCTGACCTGCCTGCTCAACGTGAGAGCCGAGCACCTTTCTCAAAGCCGCCTGAAGAAGATGAGCTGCAGTATGGCTTCTCATTGTGGCTTTTCTTGTGTTCAAGTCAACCTCCGCCTTAACGCTGTCGCCGACCTTAACCGACTCACCTTCAATTATTTCGCCGTGGTGGAGAATAACTCCGTCATGAGTTTTGGTTGTATTTTCAACCTCAAAGACAAAGCCGTCGCCTATGATTTTACCGATATCTCCGACCTGTCCGCCGCTTTCCGCATAGAAAGGCGTAGTGTCAAGAACAAGCGTGATGCTTTCATCTGAAGAAGCAAAGTCCTTTCTTTCCCCGTCAACAATAACAGCCTTAACAACCGCTTCGGCGGTCATTTTTTCATAGCCGACAAAGTCCGTCTTTTCAATTCCGTTTGTAGCATTTGACGAGCCTTCCCACGCTTCGGCGCCTGCGCCCTTATGAGCGGCTCTTGCGCGAAGCTTCTGTTCCTTTACAAGCTCACTGAACCTTTCTTCATCAACCGTAAGTCCCTTTTCCTCAAGCAGTTCTTTTGTAAGGTCTATCGGGAAGCCGTAGGTGTCGGAAAGCTTGAACGCATCCTCACCCGAAAGGCGGTTGCCTTCAAGAGAAGAAATCATCTGGTTGAAAATGGCAAGTCCCGTGTCAATTGTTTTTGCAAAGGATTCCTCTTCAGCCTTAATAACGTTTATTATAAAATCGTGCTTTTCAACAAGGTTCGGATATGCAGACTTGTTTTCGTTTATAACTGTTTCGGCAACATCCGACAAAAATGTTTCGTTTATACCGAGAAGTCTGCCGTGACGCGCAGCGCGGCGAAGCAAACGGCGAAGAACATATCCTCTGCCCTCATTTGAAGGCATAACGCCGTCGCCTATCATCATAGTTGTGCTTCTGATATGGTCGGTAATAACGCGAAGGGAAACGTCCTTTTGAGGGTCTTTATGATACTCGACGTTTGCGATTCTCATTATGTGTTTCATAATGTTCTGGACTGTATCGACCTCAAAGATATTATCAACGTTCTGCATTACACAGGCAAGTCTTTCAAGTCCCATTCCCGTGTCAATATTTTTATTCTTTAACTCCGAGTAGTTTCCCTCGCCGTCATTGTCAAACTGGCTGAATACGAGGTTCCATATTTCAATAACGCGGTCGCAGTCGCTCGCCTGCTCAAAGCTCTCAAAGGGCCCGTAGCTTTCACCGCGGTCAAAATGAATCTCCGAGCACGGTCCGCACGGTCCGGAGCCGTGTTCCCAGAAGTTATCCTCCTTACCCAGACGGATTATCCTGTCGTGGGGAATACCGATACTGTTTTCCCAAATCTCTTCTGCCTCGTCGTCGCTCTCATATACGGTTATCCAAAGGCGGTCTGCAGGTATCTCGAGAACCTTTGTCAAAAACTCCCATGCCCAAGAGATAGCCTCGCTCTTGAAATAGTCGCCGAAGGAGAAGTTGCCGAGCATTTCAAAATAGGTGCCGTGGCGCGCCGTTTTGCCGACGCTCTCAATATCGGGAGTGCGTATACATTTCTGGCAGGTGGTAACCCTTTTCCTCGGAGGAGTGATTTCACCCGTGAAATATTTTTTCATCGGCGCCATTCCGGAATTTATAAGCAAAAGGCTTTTGTCGTTCTGCGGTATGAGCGAAAAGCTCGGCAGTCTTAAATGCCCCTTGCTTTCAAAAAATGAGAGATATTTTTCTCTTAATTCATTAAGACCTGTCCATTCCATAAATAGAAATCCTTTTCTTTAAAAAATTCCAATAAATTATACGCTCAAAACCTTTATATGTCAAGATTTTGAGCGTATTGTTGCTTATTTTCTATGCTCTTTTATCCATTTAAGAATTTCGTCATATTTTGCCGAGCCGTCAGCCACAGCCAAACCGAGCGAAAAAACCTCATCGTTTTCAGCTTCAATCTTAATCCCGTTAAGCTCAAGAAACGAAAGCATAATATACATTCCTATTCTTTTATTGCCGTCAACAAATGCGTGATTTGAAATAAGTGAAAACCCAAGTCTTGCGGCTTTTTCCTCTTTTGTCTGGTACAACTCTTTCCCGTCAAATGTTGCGTAAACATTTTCAATAGCCGATTCGAGCAACGCTTCGTCGCGAACCCCGACATCACCGCCCGTTGCTTGGGCCATTAGCTGGTGTAACAGCAAAACTTTTTCCTTACTGAATTTAATCATTTTGCCAACTCCTTAAACGCAGGAAGATATTTTTCCAGAATTCTTTTTGCTACAATATCAATTCTTTCATCTTCTGTAAGGTCAAGTATAAAATCCCCGTTATCAATGTCAACAACGAGATATTTAGGTCTGTTATTTTTCAGCACAACTGCTTCGCCGTTTTTATCAACGCTTCTTGCAACAGCAGAAAAATTTTGATTTGCCTGCGTCATTGAGAACATAGTATTTGTATCTATCTTCATTTTATCATCTCCAAAAATAAAAGTAGGATAAATTTATCCTACTTTTATTATAACCATTTATTCTGTTTTGTCAACTTTTTATAATTCAGTTCTGTTTTCTGACAATGCCGTATTCGTCATAGCGGTTGAAATACGGGCAGGCATAATTTGAATAGGTCAAAAAGCGCTGCATTTCGTCCTCGTCAAGGTCGATATCACAGCAGTAGCAGTCTGCTTCTTCGTCATAATAATAGTTCGCGCATTCCTCGCAGTTAGTCTTATTTGGCATTACTTTCACCTGCGTCAAGCGTAAACTTAAGGAGAATCGGGAAATGATCGGACGGATAAACTCCGTCATAGGTGTCGGTTACAACCTTGTATTCATTTACGGTAATACCCGTCTTTGAAATCATAAAGTAGTCAATATTCTCATTGTCAAGCTGCTCGCCGAACGCCTGATATGTGCACCCCGACATTGTATTTTCCGTCTGATATTTTGCGTCAAGAAAGTCCTTTGTTACGTTTTCGTATGTAACGGAGCTTTCGTCCGCATTGAAATCGCCCATAATTATACTCGGAAGCGAGCCGAACTGCTTGATTTTATCGAGCACAACGCCGATTCCCTTAATGCGCGCTTCATCGCTGACGTGGTCAAGATGCGTATTGAAAACAACAAACTGTTTATTTGTCTCTTTTTCTTCAAGAATGACGTAGCTGCATATCCTGTAGCAGGCGGAATCCCAGTCCTTGCTCATTACCTCCGGGGTCTGAGAAAGCCAGAAAGAGCCTTTGTCGACAAGGGTATACATATCGCTCCTGTAGAAAACGGGACAGCCCTCGGCAATGGGAGTATTGTCACGAAATTCTATTACCGAGTCAAAGCCGACAAGGCAGTCGGTCATATATTCATACTGGCTTTTTGTCGCCTCCTGAAAACCGATAATTGACGGCTGATACTTTTCGATATTATTAACTATCAGGTCGGCGCGATAATACCAGCTTCTTTTAAGCTTATCCCCGGGATTAAGGCAACGCATATTACTGCTCATAACCGTTATTTCGTCACTGTCGGTAACGGTTGAAGTAAAGGTTACGGGGTGTTTCATTTTCTTATAGTGAGGATAGTAAGCAAACATAAGCCCTCCGATAACAAGACCGATTACAACTACAAGACAAATCAGCGCAAGAATAATTCTTATAATAATCTTTTTCATTTTTTCACCTCATTAAAGCAAAGCCGAAACGCTGTTAAAATCAGATGAATTTTCCTTTATCTTCTGCTCATTTCCGATTACCGTACATTCAGCTGTTTCAAGCCACTTTTCAATAAAAGAAGAAATGTTTTTGATATCCTCTAAAGTAGTGTCAATTAACTGCTTTCTCACTTCAACCACGCGCTCAATTGAAATGCCCGAAAGCTCATTGACTATCTCGGAAAAGCCCTTGACATAAGGCATTTTCGGCTTCTGAAGCTTGCTTAAAGCGCCGATGACAAACTGGCGCACCTGTCTTTCATCCATCTTCAGATTATCAATATATTCAACCGTTTTCTTAAAGCAGTCAAGAGTTTCTTTTAGACGCGGGTCACGGTATGAAACGAAACAGACCTCACCCGTATAGCCAAACGAGGCAAAGCAGCCGTATGCGCCGCCGAGTACCCTTATATTATGCCAGAGATAATCGGTATTGAGAAGCTGTGAAAGAACGAGAATATTTCCCCTGTATTCATCCGCCTTGACGGGAAGCATTCCGCAAAGCGCATTGAACTGAACCTGACCCGGCGTATACAAAGCCGTATTCTGCTTTTCATTAAGAGGTACGGTATTGAGAAGCTCTGTTTTGCACTCGCCGTCAAGAAGCGAAATAAAATCAGAAAGGAATTTTTCAGCCGTTTGAAGATACTCTTCCTCGCCGACGAAGGCAAATTTCCAACACCTTTTGTCAAGCAGCTTTTTGTTGATGGCGTTCATCATATCAACTACCCTTTGCTTTTCGGTTTCAAAGTTGTCAATAATGTAGCAAAGGAATTTATAGAAGTCATAGCCCGCAAATGTATTTTCATAGGCATAGTTCTTTGAAAATGCCGAAAGTCCTATCTGCTTTGCGGCAACGTGGGTAGCTTCTGTAAGCTCACGCATAAAGCCGGATTTCATCTGCTTTAATAAATCAAGGATTCTTGAGGTATCCGAATAATCGGTTTCAAGCAAAATTTCTTTATTGATTTTAAACGCCATATCTGTATTTTCATAAAGGAAACGGGTATGCCAGTCAAGATACGGTACAACCTCTCCGTCTGACTTTGAGGCGTCGCAGATAAGCAGAGTATGACTCAGAGAGCCGAGATAGCTGTCACAAATATCCGACAGCTCGGAATAACTGTGTTCAGCAGTATTCATAACGCCGAAAATACCGGTAAAAATTCTGTAGTACTTTCTCTCCTCTTCGGTTAGATATCTCAAATCAAAAAGGAAATCAAAATACGCTATGGAATTTGTCCGCTGATTCTGGAAAATCAGTTCACCGTTATCAAGCTCAATAATCTCCGACTGCTTATACTCGCTTTCGGGTGAAAGATCGCTTCTTTCAAGAATAGGTATTTTTTCGGTCATTTCCCTGCTGTCCTCGGACTGTCTGTAATTATCCAGCAGTTCAAGGTCGCTCTTTAATTCCTCAAACGAATACTTCGAAGCGTTTTCCTTACATTTTTCGTTAAGAATTTTGTCAACCTTTGCGGAATAATCGCTGTCGGGACGAAGCGTGACAAAGGAAAAATGCCTGTTTTCCACAAAGTTTTCCTTTATAAATTTTTCGAAATAATCGGTTTCAATAAGCTTTTTGAGCTCGTCAATGGCGTCAAAAAACTCAAGCATCTCAAGCGCGTTATCCTTACCGTAAAGGAATCTCGGGAGCATCTGGAAGCCGTATTCCACTCCCTTGGGAAGCCAGCCGTCGGCATTTTCCCTTTCGTGAAATTCAAGGTTTCTCAACGACGAGCGAAGCTTTTCCTTTTCAATGCCGTTTTCGCACAGGTCTTTGAGAACGGACATAATTGTATTTCTGATTTCATCCGCGTCGTTTTCGAGGCAACGCGCCGCCGTAAAGTTGAACATAGGTACCTTTGACGACTCGTCAACAAAGGAATAAAAATCTTCGCCTATCCCCTTTTTGATAAGCTCGTTTTTAATAAAAGCGCCCTGGGAGGAGGAAAGTATTCTTTCAAGTATTCGAAGAGTCAGTGAATTGAGCGGAGAATTGTCAATATGAAGGGCAAAATTGAAAGTGAAATAAAAGCCCTTTTCCATATCCGTTTCATCGGCAGGATAGTCAAGAGTCTTTTCCTTTGTTTTGTTTTCAAGCGGCATTTCACCGATAGAATACCTTTCGGTCCTGTCATATTTATCAAGATAACCTTCCGAAATGTAGGACAGCATCTGTTCATAGTCAAGGTTTCCGTAAAGGAAAATAATTGCGTTCGAAGCGGTGTAGTGACGAAGATAAAAGTCGCGAAGTTCATCAAAGGTCAGGTCCGCAATTGCAAGCGGATCTCCGCCCGACTCGTATTCATAGGGCGTGTTTTCGAAAAGCGTTTCGTTTATTCCTCTTTCAATGTAATAATCAACCGAGGAAGCAACGCCGCGCATTTCATTGTAGACTACGCCGTTAAAGGCGGTTGCCTGCTTGTTTTCTTCATCGAGCAGATAGTGCTTTCCCTCCTGCAAAAAGATTTCCTTTTTATTCGGAAGAAGAGGATTAAAGACCGCGTCAAGGTAGACGTCGGCAAGGTTTTTAAAGTCCTTTTCATTGGTGCTCGCAACGGGATAAACGGTAAAGTCGCTTGCGGTAAGGGCGTTGAGAAAAGAGTACATTGAGCCCTTCATCAGCTGCACAAACGGGTCTTTAAGCGGATATTTTTCACTTCCGCAAAGCACCGAATGCTCAATTATATGAGCCATTCCCTTGCTGTTTTCGGACGGAGTTGAAAACGCTATGGCAATTGACCTGTTATTGTCATCAACGGGAAGCGTTACAACTCTTGCGCCCGTTTTATTATGGGTATAAACAGCTGCTTCACATTTCAAATCCCTTATATATTTCTTTTCGGTTAAGGTATAAAACTGCATATTTTTCCTCCAAGATTTATTTACCTCTTTATTGTACCACAACTCAAAAAAATATCAATAAAAAAAGTGTCCTTGCGGACACTTTTAATTACATTCTTTTATCCTTGTCGTAGGACGCCTTCATCGCCTTTATAACGGTATCAACAAGGTTGTCCTCACGAAGCGAGTTTATTCCCTCAATTGTTGTGCCGCCGGGCGAACATACACGCCTTATCAGTTCTTCGGGGTCAGCCCCCTCGCGTTGGAGCATTTTTGCACTGCCGAGAACCGTCTGAGACGCCACCTTCAACGCAAGCTCCTCGGGCAGTCCGTATTTCTTTGCGCCCTCGACCAGAGCCGAAATAAAAAGGAAGCTGTATGCAGGAGCGCACCCTCCGACAACCGAAAAAATCGAAAAATACTCTTCCTCAAGACAAATGCACTGTCCAAAAGAATTCAAAAGCCTTTCAACCGTTTCAATTTGTGAAGAAGTCACATTTTCACTCGGACAGTAAGCGCTTATAGCTTCAAAAGCCTCTGCGTTAAGGTTCGGCATAACGCGAACCGCCGAAACGGAGAAACCGAATAAATCCGTAATATACTCAATTGTCTTGCCTGCCGCAATTGAAATGACAAGCGGCGTTTTTTCCTTTACCTGTTCCCTGATTTCGGGAATAAGGACGGGGAAAATATTCGGCTTTACCGCAAGCACAAGAGCGTCGCTTTCGTCAATAAGAACAGAAAGGGTATCTGCCTTGCAAATACCCAGACTGTTTTTAAGTAATTCGGATTTAGTCGTATCGACATCGTAACATACGATATCGGACGGGAGAAAGCTTTTGCTTTCAACCGCGCCGCGGATGATGGCGGACGCCATATTGCCGCAGCCTATAAAACCGATTTTCATAATTATTCTTCCGTTTCCTCGTCAATTTCGGAGGTGCAGTGAGGACAACGTGTTGCGTCAATAGCAATTTCGCTCTTACAGAACGGGCAAACCTTTGTTGTCGGCTCTTCTTCAACCTCTTCTTCCTTCTTCTTGCCGAGAGAGGAAGCCTTGTTTATTGCCTTAACCATAAGGAAAATAACAAGAGCGATAATAAGGAAGTTGATAATTGCGCTTATGAATGCGCCGTAGTTAATAACAAGAGTAGCTGCTGTTTCCTCGTCAACTGCGGAATAGTCAACCCACGGAAGCTTAATAACGCCTGCAACGCCTGCGCCGCCGATGGAATTTATAAGCGGCTGAATGATATTGTCAACAAGTCCCGTTACTATTGCGCCGAAAGCGCCGCCTATAATAACGCCGACTGCAAGGTCCATAACGTTACCGCGCATAATGAACTCTTTGAACTCTTTAATTAAGCCCTTCTTCTCTTCCATAATAAAAACTCCTTTTTTTTATTATTTTTTTACAGTATAGCACAATTTCAACGAAAATCAAATACCAAAATCGGAAAAATCGGGGATATATTGCTTTTGAGAGGAATTTATTTGCTGAATATACGCGTTTTCAAGTCCCCTTCTCTTAAAGTACTCAAGCACCTTTTCATATTCGAAGGTGGTGAGTCTGCGGTTAAGCTCGGGCATTTTTTCATTCTTTTTCATCGGCGTGTACTGACTCATAAGGCTCATACAGGTGTCTTTGGGAAGATTATCCGCCACAAAGTCAATAACCTTAAACGAATCCGAAATATTACCCGGTAAGACAAGATGACGGATAATAAGTCCCTTTTTTATAATTCCGTTTTCGTCAAAAACGCACTCCCCTGTCTGACGTCGCATTTCAAGAACAGCCTGACTCGCAAAGGAAAAATAATTCTCTGCGTGAGAGTATTTTTTTGACAGAACGGTACTGACATATTTTAAATCGGGCAGGTAAACGTCAATAAGTCCCTCAAGGGTTTTAAGGCTTTCAACCCTTTCATATCCGCCGGAATTAAAAACCACGGGAACGCTCGGCTTATATTCGGTCAGCGCTTCTTTAATAAAGGGAATAAAATGCGTCGGATTAACAAGGTTAATATTGTGCGCTCCCATATTTTCAAGCGTTTTCATTATTTCGATAAAGCCGTTTTTATCAACCTGTCTGCCAAAAGGAGTACGGCTTATCATCTCGTTCTGGCAGAAAACGCAACGAAGAGAACAGCCCGAAAAGAAAATCGTTCCCGACCCGTTTACGCCGCTGATACAAGGCTCCTCCCACTTATGTAAAGCCGCACGGGCGATAAACGGCTCGTAAGGCATTTTACAAAAGCCGTTTGCAGGAAGATGTTTTCCCCTTTCAACCGAGCACATTCTCGGACAGACGTTACAAATCATTTTTAATCCCCACAGTAAATAATACTTGATTATATGACTATTTTATCATATAATAAAGTGATTTGAAAGGGGTGTTTTTATGCTTCTGGCACTTGATATAGGAAATTCCAATATAACTATCGGCGCGTTTGATAAAAACGAGCTTGTTTTTACCGCAAGAATGAAAACGGACAGACTGCGCACGGAAAACCAGTACGCAATTGAGCTGCTTGACATATTAAAGCTTTATATAAAGAACTTTTCTTTTGAGGGCGCGATTATCAGCTCGGTTGTACCGGAACTGACCTTTATCATAAAAAAAGCGGTCTTTGACGTTACGGCGTGCGAACCTATGATTATAGGCCCCGGCATAAAAACAGGACTAAATGTTGCAACACACAACGCAGGCGAAATCGGCGCGGACTTAATCGCAGGCGCTGTCGGCGCAGTTGAGAAATATCCCCTGCCTGCCATAGTCGTTGACCTCGGCACGGCTACAAAAATGTATATAGTAAGTGAGAAAAAGGAATTTGTGGGCGGAATGATAGCTCCGGGAATAAGGATTTCGGTTGACGCGCTTTCAAACGAATGCTCACAGCTTCCCACTGTAAGCCTTACGGCTCCTGATAAGGCGATAAGCCTTAACACAAGCGAAAGTATGCGCTCGGGCATAGTTTTCGGCTTTGCTTCACTCGTTGACGGAATGCTTGAAAGATTTACCGATGAATACGGTAAGGTAAGCACGGTTGTCGCAACGGGCGGACTTTCAAAGCCGATTATATCTAACTGCAAGGCGGATATTCTGCTTGACGAAAACTTAATTCTTGATGGATTACGGGTTATATTCAATAAGAATATCGCCTGAATTCAAATATAACGCGTTGTATCCGAAAGGGTAATTCATTACCCTTGGAACAGCAGCAAGGAGTAAAAAATGAAAAACAACACAAAAAAGGTAGTTATGCTCGGCGTGCTTACGGCAATTGTCATTGTGCTTCAGTTTTTGGGCAGCTTCATCAAGTTCGGTCCGTTCTCCATTTCACTGGTGCTTATCCCGATAGTTGTCGGCGCGGCGCTTTTAGGAGTCGGAGCAGGCGCTTGGCTGGGCTTTGTATTCGGCGTAATAGTTCTTCTTTCGGGTGACGCTACCGCATTCTTTACGGTAAACGCCGTGGGCACAGTTCTTACGGTACTTGTTAAAGGTACTCTCTGCGGCACTTTTGCAGGACTTGTTTACAGGCTTATTGAGAAGAAAAACAAGTATGTCGGCACTGTCTGCGCGGCAATTACGGCACCTGTCGTCAATACGGGAATATTCCTTCTCGGCTGCGTTTTATTCTTTTTACCGACAGTCAGACAGTGGGGCGTTGACGCAGGCTTTGAATCAGTCGGAAAGTTTATGATTATCGGCTTTGTCGGCTTCAATTTCCTGTTTGAGCTCCTCGTAAACATGGTTCTTTCCCCAGTAATTGTAAGAATTATAAATATAGGTAAAAAAGAAAATCAGTAATTAAAAAATCCCCTTATTCTTTCAAGGGGATTTTTGATGTGGAAAAGCAGGATTATTATTTATGAATTTATTAAAAAACCGTGACAACCTATTGACCGAGGGCGATATAAAAAAGAAGATTATTCTTTTTGCAATACCGATTTTTATCGGTCAGCTTTTTCAGCAGCTTTATAACACTGTTGATTCTTTAATAGTCGGCAATTTCATAAGCAAAAGCGCGCTCGCCGCGGTCAGCTCGACGGGAACGCTCACCTTTCTTGTCATCGGTTTTTTCTTTGGCTTTTCCATGGGAGCAGGAGTTATTATTGCAAGAGAAATCGGCGCAGGCAATAAAGAAAGAACCTCGGTTGCGGTTCATAACGCGGTTGCAATGGGGTTATTCTTTTCCGCGCTCATAACATTTCTCGGCGTTTTCGGCTCGCCCTTTCTTTTAAGGGCAATGGGTACTCCCGAAGAGGTCTATCCCGAAGCCGAAAGCTATCTTCGGGTTTACTTTTTAGGCTGCACGGGGCTTATAATGTATAACACCTTTGTCGGTATTCTTCAGGCAAGCGGAGACTCGTTTCATCCCCTGGCTTACCTTATAATAAGCTCGATGACAAACGTCGTGCTCGATATTGTTTTCATTGCCGTTTTCGGTATGGGAGTCGAGGGCGCGGCTCTTGCAACGATTATTTCACAGTTCTTAAGTATGTTTTTGTCCTTCAGGCGTTTGAGAAAAGAGGACGAAGCAATACATATCCACATCTCAAAAATCCGCTTTGAAAAGAACACGCTTAAGGAAATTATCCGTTACGGCTTCCCGACGGCTATTCAAGGCTCTATTATTGACCTTGCGAATATTCTTATTCAGTCATACGTCAATTCCTTCGGTGGAGACGCGGTTGCCGGAATCGGCGCATACGCAAAAATCGAAGGCTTTGCATTCCTACCCGTCATTTCGTTTTCCATGGCGATGACCACGTTTATTTCCCAGAATCTCGGCGCGCAGAAAAAGGAAAGAATAAGAAAAGGTATCCGTTTCGGACTGTTTTGCACAATAGTCTCAATTGAAGCAATTGGAGTACTGACTTTTGTACTCGCGCCGTATCTTATTAAAGCATTCAACTCCGACCCGGATGTGGTTTATTTCGGAGTACTTCGGGCGCAGATATGCTCGCTGTTCTATTTTCTTTTAGGCTTCTCGAACGTTACAAGCGCAATTTTAAGAGGACTCGGAAAGCCTGTAGCGCCCGTTATTGTTATGCTTATATGCTGGTGCGCCGTCAGGGTCGGCGTTTTCCTGACGATAGGTCAGATTTATCACAATATACTGATGACCTGCTGGATTTATCCGATTACATGGGGTTTAAGCTCGGTCGTATACATAGTATTCTTAAAATTGATAAAAAGAAAAGGCGTGTTTTAGGAAGTAAATAAGGACGGGAAATTATTTCGGGACGGGTGACCCGTCCCCTACGAATACATTTGAATTTACATTTCATCGTAGGGGCGGATATTATCCGCCCGTTTGATTTACATCTGACTTTACGGGCGGCTGATAGCCGCCCCTACGGGTTTGAAAATCA
>ERZ842401.57-NODE-57-length-135498-cov-8.162777_pt1 | contig 135498 bp, 106 predicted proteins | sample MGYA00521270_ERZ842401 | MGnify/ENA primary metagenome ERZ842401 (study PRJEB31892, sample SAMEA3878208) | bioreactor metagenome | biome: Moose rumen | place: Sweden | collected 2011-10 | study: EMG produced TPA metagenomics assembly of the PRJEB12797 data set... | reverse complement strand
ACGTATTTAGTTACTACTGTGGGGCAATTTGTTTTCTATTTATAGAGGAAAGATAGTACAAAGTTTTAACTTGGCAAAGGAAATGCATCTTTATTCATTTACACCAACTGTTTCGTCCTTATTCACATTTTTTTCACGTTCTTTTCGTCGTTGTGCGCGTGTTTCCTTCGACTGGCAGAAGGAGCAGATGCCGTAGATGGTGGCTACCACCTGCTCGGGATGGAAGCGACGGTATTGGGCGTTGGTGAGTGAGAAGGAGACGTTCTGCGACTCGAACTTTGAAGTCCTTCCACATCTTGTGCAGACGGTGATCATATTGTCTCTCTGTCCGAAACACGCCTGGAACCTGATGTCATTACCGGTGACATGCTTTACGACGAGTCCGAGCTTGGAAAGGAGGTTGAGCGTGTTGTAGACAGTGCCCTGACTCACGCGGAAAGAGTCCTTCATGCGGTCGTAGACATCGTTGTGCGTGAGCAGCTCCCCCGTATCGTATATCAAGTCGAGGATAGCCTCGCGCTCGGGCGTGTTCCTCATGTTGTGATCCTTGATATATCGTGCGAGTATGAATTTCACTGTGGTTTTTATGTCGATATTGTCCATCAGTAGAGGTGCTATTTTGGATAAAGGGTGTTTCCGTCCGTTTAGTCGCCGTGATGCCGGTCAATCTTGTAGGAGGTTGAGAATTTTTGTTGCTATGGTTTTGAGTTGGATATTTTCAGTGTTGACCGCCTTCGCCTGGTCGATCATCTCGAGCCTTGAACGTTCCGCCAGCTCCCCGTTTCGCAGGAGGTGGAAGGCAGTGTAGAATCCGATGAGCTGCTTCATCTCCCGTTCTTCGGCAATCCATCTGAACACGAGTGTCGATGCCTTGTCGACATGCTGGAAGAGGTGAATGGCGGCGATTTGCGCCAGTTCCACTGAGCGAATGTCGTCGGTCCATATGTCCGCCACCTCGGGCAGCATCATCTTCGGCGGATAGAGCATCAATGCAAGAATTCGGCATTCGCGCACTCGTTCGTTCCAGAGTGTCTGCGCCAGGGAGCGCAGTTCGTCGTCGGTCATTCCGGCGGCGAGCGACGAGCGTATGTCGTCGGCAATCATCTGAATGCGTGGCAGTTCGATTCCGAAATTCACGCGGTAGTCGGCTGTCATACCTGCATCACGCATGGTTTTCGATGCCACACCGTTCATGTTGGCACGAAGTTCTGCCTTTATTGCTTTTATGATGTCGGTGGTCATTGTTGTTTGTTTGTCAGAAGTGTCTTATTTGTTTTTACAAACGAAACCGGGTATCGAGCCCTCCTCACAGCAAATAAGTAACTTGGTTTAAGGATTGAGTGGCAGAGTTGAGTAGTCGCGTGAATATCGCAGCATCTGGTCGGCATATCCTTCCTTGTAGCTGACAGTCACGTCGATGATGTTGCCCTGCTGGTCGGTCACCGCCTTATATACGGGGTTGATGAATCCCTTATACGGGGCGAGGTTGAGTTTCTCGTAGCGTTCGAGTATTTCCTTATGTATTTCAGGGTCGATTTTCACTCCGTAGCCCTCCACGAGCGCCTGAGCAGCCTGGAAGTCACCGGTGCTTTTGATTCTCTGAATTTCTGCAAGCAGCTGTCCGAAGAGGTCGCGCAGTTTCTCGTAGTCGTTGATCTTCACGTAGGTCTTGCCGTCGCGACTGATGAGTTCCACCACTTTCTCCTTCTTGCCTTTCTCGTAGCACCAGTGGGCGATGAGCGCGCGGTTGCGCATATGCGCTTCCTCGATGTCGTTGCCCGGCTGTATTCTCACGAGCTGTGTGAGCAGTCCGTTCATCATGTAGGTGTAGTATTGGGCTTTATAGGCTTCGAGGTTGGGTGTGAGTCCCAGTTCCACGAGTTTCGGGTCGGCCACGTAGTAGAGTCCGAAGAGGTCTGCCCTCGCCTCCTCTATAGTGGAGCCATAGGCTTTGAGGCTGTCGGCATCCACGCCCTCGAGGAGTTTTCCGCTTCCGTGTCCGAGGCATTCGTGGAGGTCGGTGTGCAGGTCGTCGGTGAGGTCACCATATTTGTCGATGAGGTCCGCCACCTGCTGGTCGATTACGAATTCATCGCGGAATCCGTTGCCTTTCGCCGCCATGTTATAGGCTTCTGTGAGGTTTCCGATGGTGACTGATTTAGATCCGTGTTCTTTCCTCACCCAGTCGCTGTTGGGCAGGTTGATTCCGATGGCAGTCGACGGGTAGAGGTCGCCAGCGAGGATGGCGGCAGTGATAACCTTCGCAGAGATGCCCTTCACCGTCTCCTTCTTGAATCGCGGGTCCACTGGTGAATGGTCTTCAAACCACTGTGCGTTTTGGCTGAGCAGTTCGGTGCGGTGTGTGGCTTCCATGTCCTTGAAGTTCACGATGCTCTCCCACGAGCATTTGAGTCCGAGCGGGTCGCCGTAGCATTCGATGAATCCGTTGACGAAATCCACTTGCGGCTCGGTGTTTTCCACCCAAAGGATGGAATATTCATCGAAGGTCTTGAGGTTGCCGGTCCTGTAATATTCTATGAGTTTGTCGATTACCGCCTTCTGCTTCTCATCCTCTGCAAAGGGCTTTGCCTTTTCGAGATATTCCACGATTTTGGTCAGCGCCTGTCCGTAGAGTCCATCGGTGGTCCATCGAATCTCCTGGATTTTGCCGTTCTGCTTCACCAACCGGCTGTTCATGCCGAACATCACGGGATGCGGGTCGTTAGGGTCCTTCATGGCATTGTAGAACTCCTCCGCCTCATGCTGGTTCACTCCCTGATAGTAGTTCGAAGCCGAGGTGAGGATGAGGTCCTGACCTTCAGCGAGGTTCACGCGCTTCTGCATGATATCGGGATTGAACATCACCTCGATGATTTCGGGCAGGTCCTTCTCCACTCCCTTCAGCTTGGGGTTGGCCTGGCATGCCCATAGCGCCTGCTTCTCAAACCAGTCGCGGCTGAATCCGGGCACGAATTTCTCGCATCCGTAGTGGTGGTGTATTCCGTTGGAGAACCACACCCGCTTGAGATATTCGCACATGGCCTGATAGTCGGCATCCGGCACGTAGCTCTCGAATCCCCGGTAGATGGTTTCGAGGATTTCGCGTATGCGGAGGTTGTAGCAGCCGTTCTGGTCGAAGAGGATGTCGCGTCCGTAGAGTGCGGCTTCCTGGAGGTAGTATATGAATGTTTTCTGCTTGAGGGTTAGGCTTTCGAATCCTTTCACCTCGTAGCGCAGCATCTGGAGGTCGGCGAATCGTTCGTCGTTATACTGAATTTCGGAGGTCTGTGCGTTTGCCTGGCAAGCGCCTGCCGCCATAAGTCCTGTTAGTGTCATTATCTTTATCGTTTTCATTTGGAGTATTTTTGTTTTCGTCGGCAAAAATACTAAAAATATGAGAAAAAGCGAAGCATCGCCACCTATTTTTTCAGAAAGGCACGGAGAGCTGAGGATTTAGAGAGCATTGATATTCTAGATATTCTAGAGTTTCTAGATATTCTAGAGTTTCTGGAATTGCTAGAATTGCCAGATTTTCTTAGTGCATTTAAGCATTTGTGGGGGACGCGCTGACGCACGCCCCCCACAAGCAATATTAAAATCAATTAGTTAGATATTATTCGGGATTTGGCCTTGCATGAAGTCTGAATGTCCTGCATTCTTTATCTCCGGATTTTCCGCCCACCAGCCTTATCTCACGAGGATTTTCCGGGTAGTGGTAGTTCCGTCGCTGTGGTTGGTGCGTTCCACCACGATTCCCGATGCGTCGAGCAGGCTGTTGAGACGTCGACCGTTGAGGTCGAAGTATTCGGTCGAGGTGGTTTGCAGGCCGGCCTCCACATCCTTGATGCCTGTAGGCACCTCGTTGAAATAGAGTCGTCCGCCCGCGAGTTTCACGAATACAGCATTATTGCCATGTCCGCCTACTGTTCTTGGCAGCACATAGCCTTCGAATCCCGACTCCTGAGTGACAAACCGGAGGATATAAGTACCCTCTTCCTTCACGTCCGCCATGCTGCAAGTAACCGTCGGCACTTTATCTCTATATCCATAATAAGGCTGCAGGCTGATGAGATGTGCGTCGCGCTTGTCGGAAATGACTTTCAGCTGATTGCCGTTGAGGTCGTAGAGAGCCACACCGATAAAGTACGCCGCACTATAAGGGCTGCGGTTGAAGATTCCTCCCGGATTCATGATGAACTCCTTAGTCTGCGGTATCTGCACGGTGGTTGTGGTGAGCGGCGATTCCATATACATAGGGAACTGATTTCGTTCAGTGAATTTGCCTTCCGGGTCGGGGGTGATGCCAATGATCATCTCCTGACCATTAGTGAATTGATATCTCATAGGGTCGAGCAGCGGAATGTCGTAGTATCCGTCGGCATTGCCGTCCCATCCCCAATTCACGTGTACGAAGTTATTGGAGTCATAGCCGTCGATCACGAACGCATGTCCACCGGAGTCGCTACCGCCACCTGAAGGCGACGAAGCGGCATAGAGCACAGGGCGGCGGTTATTGAGCTCATTGAACAGAATCCGGTTCCATTCCTCCTGTGACTCAGCACATTCACGCATGAGATACTGTATGGTCTGCGCGTTATATCTGAAATTGTTGAATAGCGCATTGTAGGCCTCCACAGTGGTTGCACCGCTTCCGCCTGCAGCATAGCCCATGTAAACCGACACACCGCAGTCGTAGCAGAGTTTTGCAACGGCTTTCCCTCCGGCACGCTTATATTCCAATGTGGAGAAAGAGTCCTTGAAGAGGCTCCAGTCGTAGGTGCTTTCATTGAGGTCGACAGTCAGAGCACCTTCTCCGTAGCTATACGATATGGTGCCCTTGGCCTGTGCAGGGTATTTATGATAATAGAGGATTTGGGACATGGCAGTAGCCACACATCCCACGGGATAGTTGTTAGGGCAGTAGTAGTTGTAAGGCATGTCCTGTCCCCACTTGCATGTTAGCAGTGGAGCCACCACCACATCGCCTGTGATGTCGCCTTTTGCACGTTGCGGAGCTGCTGCCTCTCCCTTGCGCACTGCCTCCACGTATTCCGTGTAGTCGTTGAGGAATGCGGCAAGCTGTTCTGGCATTTCTGAATCGACGCTGATACTGCCCGATTTGGAATAGCCAACCACTGCCGGGAACTGGTCGTCGCCCGAGATGATGACAAATCCGCGGTCGGCATCTGAATTAAAGGCATAGTATGCCGGGGCTGACACTTGTGCGGCTCCGGGTACTCTGGCCTTCACCTGAGGCTCCATCTCCACGAACTCCAGGTCGGCCACCTGCAATGCCTGCTTTGCCAATGCCTTGGCACGGCTACGGCTTATGGGGGTAGCACTCAACGAGAGTGTTATCGAAATTAATGCTATTAATCCTAATATTCTTTTCATACCTAAGGTTTTATTTAAAATCAATTATTAACAAATCAGCCTGCAAATTTCGTGAAAAAAATTGTATTATGCAAGTTTCGGGCGTTAAAACGACATTAAAAGGCTTGAAGTGGTTAATAAAGGAGTTTAAACACCGGAAATTAGGCGGAAGAAATTACACTTAAAAGACGAGAGACGAGAGACGAGAGTCGAGTGCAGAATGTAGTTAAAATGTTGTATTAAAAGCACAAAAAAACTTCTTTTTATGAGTAAAGGGCAGTATGATTGTCAGAAACGAGTACGAAGGAGCGGGCTGTGATGAATTACTTGATGAAGAAGCTACCATAAAAAGAAGAAAAAAACAGTTCATGGGATGAACTGGAAAAAACCGCTTCGCGGAAAAAAAGGAAAACGAGGCGTTGTGGTTGTAAGAAAGAGGTTGCAGAACGTCAAAGGTCCGTTAGCGGGGGACAAGGGGTTGTGTACGGTTGTTGATGGAGTTGGAGTAACAGAAAGGATGACGTAGGACAAACAAAGACGCACATGGGAGAACCATGTGCGTCTGAGGTTATTTATAAAACCGACTCTGAATTACTTTATAATCTTGAATTATTTGGTAAATCTGAGATTAAGTTTTTAATTTCGTTATACCAACTCTTGACTTACTTGATAACTTTGAGGTTAAGCTTTTTGCTTACTTCTTCAGACAAGAACGGAACCAACTTGCGGTCGGTGAGTGTAGCTTTCTTAGGAGCGTACTTTGTCTGCACGTCGTCAGAAGCCTTCACGTTCTTCTCTCCAGCCACTCTTGCCTTAGCAGTAGGAGCTCCGGTGATTTCGAAGGTTTCGAAGCCAAGGCCGAAGTAGCCTGCACTTACGTAGTAAACCACGTCGAAGTAGAATGTCTGAGTAGCCGAGTCGTAGTAACTTGGATCCTTAGGCGATTCAGCCCCGAAGTAATCAGTTGCGTCACATACATACATTGTGCCGTATGAAGAGTGAACATATCCGTTTTCGAAGTCGCCAACCTTAACGTCAGTACCGTCGAATGTGAACTCGAATTCAGGATATACGCCTGCTTCGTCATCAACGAATCCCCAGTTAGTGATCTTATATTTCGTAGGGTCGGAATCGCTCTGATAGAGGGTGAGTCCTTCGTCAACATAGCCTGCCATAGCAGCCCATGCGCCATAAGAATAGTCGCCCACAGCGATGGCGGTCCATGTTTCAGGAGCCTCAGCACCGGTGTAGTGGAAGTTCACGTAGTTGTAGTCTTCCATCTCGCCATCCTCGTTGAATGTGAACACTGCAAGAGTGTAGTAGTCGGTCGGAGCGTCAACAATCATAGGAACGTCGAAGTCGGAAGCTGTGATGTCGAGCTCTTTCATGTAATCATAATCCGTTCCGAGTTTAGAATAAGCATCAACGATGGCGTCCTTACCCTGAACTACTACTGCTGTAGCCGATACCACACTGCTTCCATATTCAGCGCTTCCCTTAATGGTCTTCACCTCACTAGGGTCGACGAACATACCGTTGTAGGCAAGTTCTACGCTGAAGTCCTTCTTAACATAACCAGGGAATACGATTGTGATGATATCGTCGTACTGAGTATAGTTCCATCCTCCGAGTCCGCTTCCGTCGGAGTCAACGAACACGTAGAAGAACGGAGCAAGTTTAATCACGCCTGGCAGACCGTTTTCCTGCCATTCAGTAACCCTGCTATAAGCCCATGCTGCTTCGTTTCTGAGAGAGGAGAACTGAGCCGGGTGGAGTGCGAAGATGTGAGAAGATTCGTCATATGCTTCACCGGTTCCAAATGTATCGAAGAACACAAGTCCTTCTTGAGTTACATCCACACCAGCAAGAGTTTCGCCCGGATTGAGCAGATACATCACGATGTTGTCGTTGGCATAAGCGCCGCCGATAGTTTCAGCATAAGGCTTCACCAGACGGAAGACGGTTGGGTCGGCACCATTCTGCTGGATAGTCACACCGTAGCCCGACTTCGAGAATGTGAAGTTGTCGGTGAATGTGGCTTCGCCGAGGGTGTTCCACATGCCTTCCTTTTCTACTGTGAGAGTATAGGTCAGCTTATATTCCGACATCTGCTTGTTGTAGGTTTTCAATGTTTCCTGATAAGCGGCATACTTAACCTCATATTCTTTCAGCGCGGCCTCATACACTTCCATATCTGCATCGTATTGAGCCTTTTCCTCTTCAGTGGCATCTTCAGCCGGAGCTGTAGGCGCAGTAGGAGCTTTAGGAGCTTCAGGCACAGAGAATCCGAAAGCCTTAGGATCGATAGCGAGAGTGAGAGTTTCCTTCTCCTCCAGTTCGAGTTCCTTAGCCAATGTCATTATAAGAGTTGCCTCATGCTGTCCTGCCTCGAAGTTAACCACCTCTTCTGCAGAGAACACAGATGGGTTGGATGCGGTTACGATCAATGGCAGTGCTTCGGCCTTGCTGGCATCGGAACGGTTGACGATAACAGAGTATTCGCTGCCTATTGCTTCAGAGTCGTATGCATATGTATATGAGTCGGAAGCCGTGTTGAACGAATATGTCACTCCATTACCTAAATTGCCTTTCGACGCTTCGTCCCAATATCCGTCGTCGCTACATGATGTCAGAGTCAAACCGCATAGCGCCGACATCATTAATATGGATTTAAATAATTTCATAATCAAGTTTATTTTAAAATTTGTTATTATTTATATGGAACCAAAGCTGGAACACTGAAGTTGTTGTCACCGGTTGAAAGAGCGGTGTTTGCCTCGATTTCCTTATTAGGCAACTGATAGATCAACGCAGCGATCGGACCACCTGTCTGGCCGCCATTGCCCTTGAGGATCTTCTCTATGATTTCTCTTTCCTCAGCCACTGTATCGTCGATTTTGTAGTTGTATGCAGGAAGGCTGGAGTCAACATTCTTGAATTCGGTGTTAGCGCGGTCTATACCCTTACGCAGACGCAGGATGTCGAAATAGGAGAGGCCTTCTCCCCACAGCTCAACTCGACGCTGTCTCCACACTTCGTCCTGAAGGTTCTGAGCTGTAGAAACGGCTACAGAATATGCAGGGTCACGATAGGTCTGAACGAAAGTCTGCAGTGTGGCTGCACCCTGTGAAACATTTCCGCCCATTGCCTGTGCCTCGGCAAGTATGAGATACATTTCTTCTATACGCATGAGAGGAATATCGCACGCATTGGTAGAAGCATAAATTTCATCTCCATAAGGAGCGAACTTAACCTGAGTGAAAGGAGGGCATTCAGCATCGATGAGATATTCCTGCTGGTCTTGGTTGAGGTTGGAGCTTATTCCATCTCGTCCGAGGAACCATCCCTTACGCACGTCGCTGTCATTGATATAGTCATACAGAGTAGGGTTGATCATTCTCCATGCGCCTACAGAAGCATATCCATAGTTGAGCGACCCCATGTGAGACGGCCAGTTCACGATACCGGAAGTAACGACACGGTCGGTCTCAGCAATCTTGATTCCCCACATCCAGTCTTCCTCATCGAGGCTCTTGAATGTAGGCTTGCTGGCATTCTCCATTGACTTAGGAGTAGCGCTTGATGCACTGATAGCAGCCTGTGCGTCGGCAGCGGCTGCAGCCCAGTTCTGCATCACGAGGTTCACACGTGCACGCAGACCGAGAGCCACGTCATAGCTGAGATAACGCTTGTCGGAGCGTGTAGTGGAAGAAGAGCCGAGCAACTCAACTGCGAGGTTGAGGTCGTCCATTATCTGAGTATACACTTCGCCTACGGTGCTACGCCCCAGTCCGTTGGCAGCGGCGTCGTCGGCATTGGTGTCGAGCACGAGCGGAACGCATGGAGCGTCTTCGTTACCTTGATAAGTGAACTGGAAGAGCTGTGCGAGATTGAAATAGTCGAAAGCGCGGATGGCAAGAGCCTGAGCGAGATAGAACTTAAGAGTTGGGTCTTCTGTTTCCTTGTCGATCAGAGCCACCACTGCGTTAGCATTGTAAATCTGGTTGTAGAGTGTTGCCCAAGCGATGTTTGAGCCTTGTCCGTTAATACCGCCCTCAGTCAGATACAGAGCAGATCTGAACCAGTTGTAACCGGTATCTATTCCAACGAGGTCTGTACCACGGGAGTCTGTCATAAGCATGATTGAAGGATATCCGAAGTCATTATGGTATCCACTACCAAGCGCATTCATATAAACACTGAACATGGTGGTAATTGCAGTAACACTTGCACTTACCCTATCAGGGTTGTTGGCAATCACTTCGGCCTTCTGGTCGGCAGTGATTGTGCTGCCCTGCGGTTCTGTGTCCAAGTCGGCACATGAAACGGCCATAACGCCGCCAAGCACCATTGCTATAATTTTATTATATTTCATAATCCTAAAATACTTATTAATTAAAATGTTAACTTAATACCACCAGTGAGTGTGCGAAGTGCAGAATAGTATCCGTTGTCGGAAGAGATGACTCCAATACGTGGGTCGAGACCCTTACGTGCAGAGAACACGAAGAGGTTGTCGCCAGAGAAGTAGAATCTAACCGATTCGAGCTGGATTCTGCGAGTGATATACTTAGGAAGCGTGTATCCAAGAGTGATGTTGTTGATAGCAAAATAGTTGGATGTCACGAGGAAACGGTCAGAAGTTGAGTTTGTGTAAAGGTCGTTGGCTGCTATACGCGGAACATCTGTGTTAGTGTTCTCTGGAGTCCAAGCCCTGAGGATGTCCTTATGCCAAGCAGAACCGGCGTCGGAAGCGCCACCTGTGTGCATGAGTGACTGATAACCGTTGTCGTAGAGCTTACCGCCAAGCTGGTAAGAGCACTGCATAGAGAAGTCGAATCCGTAGAATTCGAGGGTTGTTCCGATACCGCCCGAGAATTTAGGCTGAAGATTACCTGTAGCCTGACGGTTTGAAGAACGTGCTGTGTTATAGTCGCTTGTAGGATATTCATTACCGTTGTTGTCCTTTGCCCAATAGAGAGCTAAACCGGTAGTAGGGTCAACGCCTGCATATTTCACGAGGTAGTATTCATACATTGAATGGCCTTCGCGATAGATACGGCTTCCGTCGATAAGTTCGCCGTTGAGTTCTGGAGCCAGTTCGAGAATCTTGTTGCTGTTGTAGTTGACGTTGAAGTCCACGTTCCAAGTGAGATCCTTTGTCTTCAGCAAGCGTGCATGCAAGTCGAGTTCAACACCTGAGTTGCGCATCGAACCGATGTTCATAGGTATTGATGAATAACCGTTTGACGGAGAAACCGGCTTGTAGTAGAGCATGTCTGAAGTCTGACGATTGTAGAAGTCGAGGGAACCAGTGAGCAAGCCCTTCCAGAGCTCGAAGTCGAGAGCCACGTTGAACGAGTTGGTCTTTTCCCATTTCAAGTCTTTGTTGCCTTTGTATGTAAGAGTTCCATCTGAGAACACACCTTCAGAACCGGTCATGGAGTACTGGTCAACGTAAGCGTAGGAATTTTGGATACCGTCGTTACCGTTCTGACCGAAAGAGATACGGAACTTGAGGAAGTCCACCCATTTCACATTGTCCATGAAGTCTTCCTTGGAGATTACCCAACCTGCAGATACAGACCAGAACGTACCCCAACGGTTGTCTTTGTGCAGACGTGAACTTCCGTCGGTACGGAGAGAGAGTTGTCCGTAGTATTTCTCAGCGTAGTCGTAGTTCACCTTTGCGATGAACGAGCGGGTGGCATAACTGCCTTCCGAGCCGTAGCCGCGACGCTGGTCGATGGCGTTGTTCACAGCCCAAGAGCCTTCACGATAGAGGTTCTGTCCGTAGCCTTCCACCAGTTCCTGCTTATAGTCGTAGTTCTCATATCCGAGGAGAGCGTCGATGGAGTGGAGTTCCGCGAATGTACGTCTGTAGTTAGCCAAAACCTGCTGAGTGATTTCGAGAGTGTGGACTTGTTCCTGCACTGCTTCACCACCGTAGCTTGCGCTCTGTCCGTAGAGTGAGCTTGAAGCGTAGTGATAGCGAGTGTTGTCGAGGTTCATACCCAGCTTATAGGATATTGTCATACCTCTGAACGGATTCACTTCCACTCCCCAACGGCTGTTGAAGATGTCCATGAGGTATTCTTCTGTCTGATATTTCAAGTCACCGATAGGGTTGGCTATTGCCATGGTGTTACGGGTGAAGTTACCTGTAGTTCCGTCACCATAGTCGTACACTTTCTTACCAGCGCCATTGCGCATGATAGTGCCGTCAGCATTGCGGGTATAGAACGGATAAACCGGACCGAAATGAGCAGCCACACCGAATGCGTTGCCAGAAGAGTTAGACGAAGTCTGTTCGTCAGGATATTTGCTTGTCACATTCGAATAGCTGATGTTGGCTGTGAGTTTCAACCATTCCTTAGCCTGATATTCGATGTTTGAACGAGTTGAGATACGTTCGAATCCAGATCCTACAATCACACCTTCGTCGTTCAAGTAGCCCACACCGAAGTAATAGGCCATCTTGTCGGTACCACCGGCAACGTTAGCCTTGTATTCCTGACGAAGTCCGTTGTGGAACGACTCCTTCTGCCAATCGTCAGGACGATAGTAGTAAGTACCGTCGCTGTAGCCGAGAGTGGCGTTAGGGTTGATTCTTCCGCCCACGTTGAACAGTTGTTCGCCTACAGGAACGGTGTAAATCTGATAACCTGTAGCACCCTGTGCTATACTATTGGCATAGTTATGTGCGTTGGCGGCATCATAACCCATGTTGTAGACGGCATTGTTATAGTTAGAGCGATAAAGCTGTTCATAATACTGGTTGGTGTTTTCAATCACGTCGAAGGTTTTAATCTGACGAGAGTTGGAACCCCAGCTTGCTTCGAAAGTGACCTTAGCAGCCTGGTTGCGCTGTCCGCTCTTTGTTTTGATCATGATCACACCGTTTGCACCACGTGCACCGTAAAGGGCGGTTGAAGCAGCGTCCTTCTGTACTGTGATCTGCTCGATGTCCTGAGGGTCGATTGAAGAGATGTCGCCATCAAACGGCATACCGTCAACCACATACAGCGGAGCCATGCTCGCGTTGATCGAACCGAAGCCACGGATGCGGATAGTTGACGACGTACCAGGCTGACCTGTAGCCTTTGTAGCGGTCACACCTGCCACGTTACCTGCCAATGCGTTGGTAACGTTCGACACCTGTCGGTTGTCGATGGTGGCGGCGTCAATCACACCTGCCGAACCGGTGAAGGTTGCCTTTGTGGCTGTACCATATGCCACGACGAACACTTCGTCGAGCAGTGTGGAGTTTTCTTTCATGTAGATTTTCATGTTCGGCGCAATTGCAGCCTCTATATCTTCCAAACCAAGATAAGTAACCTGAACGGAAGTGGCTGAATTCGGAACATTCTGGATGGTGAAAGCACCTTCCGCATTGGTGATTGCTCCAAGACTTGTGCCTGGAACCTTTACGGTAGCACCAATAACGGGATCGCCAGTCTCAGCCTCGAATACCGTACCCGAAACTGTCTTCTGGGCGAATGCCATACCCACTGACATGAAGCAGAGGGCAAGAATCAAGCATAATTTTTTTCCCATTCTTTTGAATTTTAGTTAATAATAATATTTTATTTTTGTTCTCTTTCTACGTCCTTTTCACAAAGCTAAAAACGAAAACACTTTTATTTTACCTTATTCTTACACATTATAATATAATATAAATATAACATTCAGTCCGACACATTTGTTTCTCCTGGCATATTATGTCTTTCATGACCCATTGAAAGTGTCAAAAACTTAAAATTTCAGAATTTTAAGGACAAAAATGTTACAATTTTTCAATATATCGTGCAAATTTATGAAAATTTATTTAAATAATCACAATTTTTATAAAAAAACTATTAAAATTATGCATAAAATATGAAAAACTAATAAAAATATGACATTTTGGACATATTTTTATTAGTTTCATTTCGTTTTGTGAGAGGGATGCTTTCTCATTTGCTCCTTACCACTCAATGAACCAGTCCTCGATGGTCTTGAACAGACGTTTGTCACCATCGAAATACGAATGGAGAGTGGAGCTCAGGAGGGACTTGCCGAACCGCCGCGGACGACTCAGAAAAAAAGATTATGTTTGTCAACTAACGGAGTTTTTATCGGCGTTTAGCATGCCAGCTGGTGTCTTTGTCGATGCCGTATTTATATATACGTGCAAGCTGTATGTCGTAGACGAGTGCCGAATGCTTCGGGATTCCAGTTGTGCCTTTTTCTCCATAAGCGAGGTATGACGGTATATACACCTTCCATCGGTCGCCTTCCACCATGTGCATTACCGCGGTAGCAAATCCGACGACGAGCTGGTTAGGGCAGAAGAGAGTAGGCACGTCGGTAAGCACGTCGAGCGTGGTTGTGCTGTAGCTTTTGTCGAAGTTATATCCTGTGGGATAGCTTGCAGAAGGAATAAGCCTGCCAGAATAATGCACTCGTACGGAGTCGTTGTAGACCGGCTGGTATTCCCCTTCGCCGTTCTCGACGGCCTGCGCATAGACATAATATCTGTGGTCCTGGTCCATGCCGAAGTCATCTCCCAGGGTGTGCGCCTTCAGTATCAGCCAATTGCCGTCGACATTCTTCGATGCCACATCGGCGATGGAGTCGATGAAATGCTCGTTACGCGCTTTCCAGTCGTGATATTCGTTTTCCTCCTTGCTTTCCTCGCATGACGTGAAAGCCATTGCGAGGGAGAAAAAGGAAGCGAAAACCAATAAATGTGATATCTTCATAATTTTATCATTTCAATTTCTTGAGCAGGCTCGTGATAGTGACATTATCTTCGATTATGCCACGGAGTTCGCTGATTTTCACACGTTTCTGTTCCATGGTGTCGCGGAAGCGGAGTGTCACGGTGTCGTCCTTAAGGGTGTCGCCGTCGACCGTCACACAGTAAGGGGTTCCGATAGCGTCCTGTCGGCGGTAGCGCTTTCCGATACTGTCCTTCTCCTCATACTGGCAGTTGAAATGGAATTTCAGGTCGTCGATGATTTCGCGTGCCTTCTCCGGCATTCCGTCTTTCTTCACGAGCGGCAGCACAGCCAGCTTCACCGGCGCGAGTGCAGCCGGCAGGCGCAGTACAGTGCGTGTTTCGCCGTTCTCCAGTTTCTCTTCGCAGAAGCTGTGGCACATGACGCTCAGGAACATACGGTCGACACCGATTGATGTCTCGATTACGTATGGCACATAACTTTCGTTAGTCTGCGGGTCGAAGTATTTGATGCTCTTGCCGCTGTATTTCTCATGCTGCGAGAGGTCGAAATTGGTTCTCGAGTGAATACCCTCCACCTCCTTGAATCCGAACGGCATACGGAATTCGATGTCGGTGGCTGCGTTGGCGTAGTGTGCGAGCTTGTCGTGGTCGTGGAATCGGTAGTTCTCGGCACCGAATCCGAGGTTCTGATGCCATTTCATGCGGGTCTGCTTCCAGTTCTGGAACCAGTCGAGTTCTGTGCCCGGTGCTACGAAGAACTGCATCTCCATCTGTTCGAACTCACGCATACGGAAGATGAACTGACGTGCCACGATCTCGTTTCTGAATGCCTTACCGATTTGTGCGATACCGAACGGTATTTTCATTCGACCGGTTTTCTGCACGTTGAGATAATTCACGAAGATGCCCTGCGCTGTTTCCGGACGTAGGTAGATTTTCATTGACGCATCTGCAGACGCTCCCATCTCCGTCGAGAACATGAGGTTGAACTGCCTTACATCCGTCCAGTTGCGTGTGCCGCTGATAGGGCAAACGATTTCCTCGTCGATGATGATCTGCTTGAGTGCCTCGAGGTCGGGTCCTTGCATAGCCTCGGCATAGCGTGCATGGAGTGCGTCGCGCTTAGCACGAGTTTCAGCCACGCGCGGAGAAGTTTCAAGATATTTCGTTTCGTCGAAGCTGTCGCCAAAGCGTTTTCTTGCCTTTGCCACTTCCTTCTCGATTTTCTCGTCGTACTTGGCAATCTGGTCCTCTATGAGCACGTCGGCACGATAGCGTTTCTTCGAATCGCGGTTGTCGATGAGCGGGTCGTTGAACGCGTCGACATGTCCGGAAGCTTTCCAGATTGTAGGGTGCATGAAAATAGCGGAGTCGATGCCTACGATATTCTCGTGCATGAGCACCATGCTCTGCCACCAATACTGCTTTATATTGTTTTTCAGCTCCACGCCGTTCTGACCATAGTCGTAGACAGCGCCGAGTCCGTCATAAATATCACTTGAAGGAAAGACAAATCCATATTCCTTGCAATGAGCTACCACTTTCTTGAATACATCTTCTTGTGCCATAATTATTTTAATTTTACAGGGTCAGTCAAGACCTTTAAGATTTTTTGGTTTCTGTTGCGAAAAGCCCAAGATTAGGGGGTTGGCAACCAACAATTTGCAAAGTTAGTTATTTTATTCAAACCACACGCAAATCTTTTCGTTTATTCATTCTGCAAAGATAGCAATATTTACCGACACCGACAAGTTTTCCGGTTTTTTTGTTCTTTGGGTACTACGGCCATTCATTCCACTACGGACGTTCAAGTGCTGCCGGTGGAGCGGAAGTCTCCCGGCTTCCGCAAAGCGATTTTGCATTCCGATAGCGACTGAGGACGGAGATGAGCATAATGTAGAAAAGCGCTACAACGCCCCGACGCGGGGACGCCTCGGTTACGACGGGCATAAATCCCGTTATAGGAAACAAACAAGTGAGTGGCGATGTATATACGGCAGATGCAAGAATCCGCTAAGGCTGATATTCGAAATGCGGAATCGGCTTGAGTTTGAAGAGGTTTTTCGCATGCTTATCGTCGATAAGCGCCTTAGTTATAGGGTCATCACACTCACCGGTTCGGATGTAGCGGTCGAGCACAGCATAGGTGAATCCGAGATTGTCCTCGTCGGTCTTTCCGCATAGTCCGTCGGACGGAGCTTTCTCCACTAGGAAGCGTGGCAGTCGCAGTTCATGCCCCACAGCGATGACTTCCTGCACGGTGAGTCCACCGAGTGGTGCAAAATCGCCGGCGGCATCGCCGTAACGAGTGGAATAGCCCACCCAGTCTTCGGAGAGGTTGCAGGTGTTTGCCACTCGTCCGTTCATCGACTGCGATACGGCATAGAGTGCCGACATTCGCAGTCGTGGCGGCAGGTTGATGGTGGTCTGAGCGCTCACCTGAGTGTCGAGCGTGGCGAGCTGGTAGCTCACTTCCTGCATCAGTGCCTTGAAAGCACCGCCTATATTCACATTGCAATAGCGTATGCCGAGATGATTAATCAGCGCCATGCTGTCGGCTATATCGCTCTGCACATCATTGGGCATGGTCACTCCGATCACGCGTTCTTTGCCTAAGGCTTCTACACACAGGGCAGTCACCACGCTGCTGTCTTTTCCTCCCGACACTCCTATCACGGCATTGCAGCCTGGTCCGTTCTCTTCAAACCATTGGCGTATCCATTGCACAACCTGGTTCTTCACTTCTTTTGCATCAAATGGAATCATGAAATATTGATTATTAATTAGAAAAAATAGGATTGCTAGAATAACTAGAATTGCTAGAATATCTAGAATTGCTAGAATATCTAGAACATCTGGAATATCAGCTACAAAAATAAGAAAAAAAATTAATAAATCCAAAAATCACAGGCTGTTGTGATGGAAAGAGAAAAAAAGAGGAAAAGTTTCCGCTTTTTTCAAAGAAAATCGGCATTTCGTACATTAATCCCCATATTTCGTGGAATTTGCATGAAAATATTTTGAAAAGCAGGTGAAAGCGAATAACTTTGCATCGGAAATCAGAAAACAACCGACTATAACTCATTTAAAAATAATAACTAAAAACTATAAGCATTATGAACATCAATTCAGAAAACGGAGCGTTCACACGCTATGAACATCCGGAATTTGAGAACGACGAAGTCAATCCGACAGCAAATATCCAATCCGCTCCGGCATCCACAAACGAAGTGCCATGGAAGCAGCTGTCCATCGGCGGAGCTTTCGGACTGCTCGTAGGTGGCGGTTCAATCATAGCAGCCAGCAATGTGAAAAGCGGAGAAGAAGACGCCCTTCTTGCCGGAGCCAAAGCCGGCGGTGAGGTGTCGATAGACGGCCAGGACAACGACCCGGTTGTGGTGGACGAGCAGTCCGGCACACAGGAATCTGACAGCAGCAACTCGAACGACCCGCAGGCATCCGGCAGCAGCTCCACCCAACAAGACGCCGACCCACAGGTGGTGGAAGAAGCACAGCCTCAAGTGGTTCACCACGTGGTTCATCATGTGGTTCATCAGGAAGTGTCCAGCCCGGTGAACGTGGTTGACATGGACGACAGCCTGTCCTTTGCCGAGGCCTTCGCCCAGGCACGAGCCGAACTCGGTCCGGGTGCAGCCTTCGAATGGCGTGGCGGCGTGTTCGGCACCTACTACCAGCACGAATGGAACTCGATGAGCCACTCAGAGCAGTCGGAATTCACCGAGATGGCAATGAACACATCTCTCCATTCACATCATAACTACAACATAGCCCAGGCCAGCGTGACCCACCACTTCACCGAAGGCAACGTGATAGACCTCGACACAGGTCTGGAATACCACGACGAGCCTTACTATGTGGAAAGCCACTATGACAACAGCACCGTGGAGGCAGGCGACACAGCCGACCTTGCCTACAGCAACAACGAGATTGAGATCATCGACTCGATGGCAGATTTCCAGGAGGGTGTTCAGCAGCTCGTCGACCTGAACGACTCGGTAGGCGACTTCCTCTCCGACGTGTCGAACATGGTAGACCACGTGGCACAAGCCGGCAGCACCACAGGCGACATCGCCACCCTGATTGACGACGCCCAGGAAATCTACAACGACTTCCAGTCGACTATAGAATCAGCGGGCAGCACCTATGACAGCGACATGCCAGACTACGTGTCGGACGCCGACACCGTGGACATCATCTGACCACTGCACGACGACTTATAGCAAACCATTCATTACATGCAGGCAAAAAGAATTATAATCATCATATCATTCATCTTGGCGTATGTGACTTCCGCATACGCCAAGAACTATATTGTCTGCGTGGGCGTGAGAGACTATCCCGGACGTGGCAACGACCTTCAGGTGTCGGACCAGGACGCCGTGAATCTTGCCAGCCTCTACCGCAGCAACGGCAATTCGGAAGTGGCATGCATCACCAACCGCAACGCCACGAGTCAGAACATCGTGAATGCCATGCGCCGCCTGTATTCGAAAGCGGGGGCCGACGACACGGTGATCCTCTTCTTCAGCGGTCATGGCGAGCGTGGCGTGTTCAGATGTTACGACCGCCCGATGCCCTACTCCACCATCACCGACTGCATGAAGCTGAGCCGCTCACGCAAGCGGTTCGTCATCGCCGACGCCTGCATGTCGGGCAGCATGCGCAGCAACCGCCGTAGCAACGGCCGAAACAACGAAGTGAACGTGATGTTCTTCCTCTCGTCCAGAACTCGTGAACCGTCGAGAGAAATCTACGGTATGCACAACAGCGTGTTCACCACCTACCTCATCAAAGGGCTGAAAGGACATGCCGACTCCAACCGCGACCGATGCATCACCGCCAAAGAGCTGTTCACCTACGTGAGCGACAACGTGATATCCGTCACCAGCCGCCGCCAACATCCGGTGATGTGGGGAAATTTCAGCGACAACATGGCAGTGATGAGATGGTAGCAAACCCGAAAACCAACCTTTAAACAAGAAATCATGATACTTACAGAAAAAATCGTGACTTGCAGTACTTGCAAGAAGAAACTGAAAATCCCAAACAAGCTGAGCGAATCCGCCCGTCAGGTGACCTGCCCCGTATGCAAGACACCCCTCTTCGTGAACTTCTACGTGGAAGAGTCCCCTGAGAGAGGCGAAATGCAGACCATATATGGTCCGATGACAGCTGAGAAGCCCTACATAGAGTACAACGGCATCAAGCACTACCTTGAAGCGCAAGTCACTGTGATTGGCAGGAAAGCGAAGACTTCCACCGCCGACATACAGATTGACACCGACGACATGTATATGGGCCGTCATCACGCCATCATCACCAAGCGTACCGGTCCTTCAGGGTTCACCACATGCAGCCTGCGCCCGAAAGACGCAAAAAACGGACTGAGTGTCAATGACATAGAGTTGAATTCCGCCGACGAGGTTGATCTTTTCGACGGAGCCAGAATCAAGATGGGCAACACGGTGATGGTGTTTCACAAATAAACGTCAGGAAAGTTGACGATCAGGGAAATTGGCGAATTACCGGTAGTTTTTAATCGACTCGATGCAACTCCCCATTTTCTAATAAACATTAAAAATTACATAAATCCTTTCGTCAATTCAGAAATATTTTCTAAATTTGGACGTTTTTCTATTATAAAGCACAAAAAGGGCGTAAAAGCCCCCAAAAACAAGCAGGACTATGAAATTCAAATTAGCTCAGCCTCAATACATCTATGAATTAGGTCAGAGAAGCAATCAAGAAGACAGTATATACCCTTCGGCAGGCATGGCGACGGTGGACAACCGCCTCTTCATCGTATGCGACGGCATGGGCGGACATGCCAAAGGCGAAGTAGCCAGTCAGACGGTATGCGCAGCCCTGTCGGACTACATAACGAACAACGTCAACCTGAACGAGATATTCACGGTTGAGATGTTTGAAGAGGCTCTCGACTATGCATATAAGCAGCTTGACGCCAAGGACACGGGCGATGCAAAGAAAATGGGCACCACCCTCACCTTCCTCCTCTTCCATAAAGGAGGATGCTTCATGGCCCATATCGGCGACAGCCGAATCTACCATCTGCGTCCGGAGAACGAGCAGATGCTGTATATATCTCGCGACCACTCACTCGTGTTCGACCTCTTCAGAAGCGGCGAGATCAAATACGAGGAGATGCAGACCCATCCTCGCAAAAATATCATCACCAGGGCGATGATGCCGGGTGAAGAGTCGCGTGTGAACGCCGATGTGGTTAACACCACCAACATCATGCCCGGCGACTATTTCTACCTGTGCTCCGACGGAATGGTGGAGCAGATGGACGAGTCGGACATTCTGGGCATCCTCGGCAGCGAAAACACCGATGAAGCGAAGCAGCAACGCCTCATTTCCGCCACTCTCGACAACGCCGACAACCATTCGGCTTATATCATCCGCGTGGAAGATGTTGAGATGGACGGTGACGAAGACACGTACGTGAACGACGAGCAGACCTCACGCAACAACGTGATCAACTATATCCCCGAGCTCAACCGCCAGGAAGCCACTAAAATCGGTACGGGCAATTTCGTGTCCGACAACCCGGCTCCAACAAAAGATAAGAAGCTCTTCCCTTGGGTGAAGATCGTGGTTGTGCTTATAGCCCTTGCCATCATCGGACTGTTTATCGTGCCTCGGTATCTGAAAAACTCCGCAAGCGACCGATATACGAAGGACAAACAGGGCGGCGTCTACCAAGACCAGCCAACAACCGAGGAGGAGATTTACGGACAGGAGGAGCGTGACTCTGCAGCCAGAGCCAGCAAGACGACTCCGGAATCGCCTGAAAACCGTCGGAATGCCGAAACCTCCAAGCCACGTCCTACCAACACCAATCCTCAGACCCGTCCGGTAAACGACCGTCCGGCACCGAAGCCAACGGGTGAAAACGTCAATGTGGACAGACCTGCTGCATCGACAGAGGGCATGAACACAACTTCTCGACCATCCACATCAGTCAACAGGCCTACGACCGGCAATGCGGAGAACAGCAACTCTGGAAACAGCTCAGGAAAAGTTACAACAAGTTCGGGAATGAATAGGCCTCAGCCTGCTGGAGGAAATGAAGGCCGGCACAACAATTCACCGGCTGGTTCTTCAGGTTCGGGCTCGTCAGGCTTGTCTTCAGGCAACAGCGGTGCCAGCAACGGCGGCGGCAACAGCGGCGGTAATGGCGGTGGTAATGGCGGTGGTAACAGCGACGTACAGAAGTAGAAATTCATAGATTATCAATATTATTTGATTATTTGAGGAGGCATTCATGCAAATGCCTCCTTTTTTTGAGACGTCTGGCACACTCTTTATGCTCTATTGTTATATTTTGCAAAGTTAAAGCTTCCCACCCTTGAACTTGCGTCTGCTGCAGCGGCGTCATTCTTAGCCTTGCACCAGTCGAGTTCTGCGCCTCCTCATCATGCAAAAGACATAAAAATGTCTTTTACAGGCTGAGTTCCCAGTACTTGAGGGGCTTTCTGAAAGTTGCAGAACGTCGGAGGTTGAAATAAGCGTGAATATTTATACCTTGCCACAATAATAGGTAATTCATAAAAACAGACGAAAACATATCCTTCTGACATTCAAAATAATAAGTGTATATCCTACAATTAATTGGCTATTTTTCCTTTTTTTTACACTTTTTTACCTATTAATTAGGTAGATAGAAAAAAAATAAATAACTTTGCAAGTTGGAAAACAAATTCCAACTGCTTTTCAACGAAGAACTAACTAATCATCAAAGAAGAACTAATTGAATTTCAAGCAGAACCAACTGATTATCAAAAAGAACCAGTTGTTTTCAATCAAGCATACTAACCTTTTTATCAAACTATAAATAAAACCATTATTATACTAACTAATTTATAATCATGAAACGAAATCTACTCACAACCTTCATGGTGCTGATATGCGCCATGATGAATGTGTTAGGCATTCAGGCGCAGACATGGACAGCAAGCGCACCAGCAGCCGGCACATTCTTCATCTACAACGTAGGAGCAGAGAAGTTCCTGGCATCCGGCACCAATTGGGGCTCAAGAGCCTCCATCGAGCCACACGGAGCAATGGAAGTGACGCTTGCAGCCAGCGGAAGCGGCTACACCATTTCCACCGCGCCGATTTACGACGGCAGATATCTGGGTGCAGACGGCTTTATGGACAACGGCACAGCAGCCGTTTGGACATTTGAAGCCGTGACTGGGCAGGCTGACACCTACAAGATGAAAAACGACAACAACTACCTCGTTTGGGACGGTACAGGCAACTGGACCACAAGTCTGACAACAACAAGTCCTTCCAGCAACAACGGCTACTGGAAACTCGTTACCAAATCAAGCCTCCTGGCAGTGCTTCCCGATGCCACGTTGGAAAATCCGGTTGACGCCACCTATCTGATTACCAACAACTGGTTTGCAAAAGGCGTAGGCAGTAAGGCTGGAATGGGAATAGGCAACTCCGAATGTATCCCAACCGGATGGTCGGGCAACTATGTACAGGACTATTGGGGAGATAACGGCAATAAGGTGGATGCAAATTATTGCATCGAGCAATATCACAGGGCATTCGACAACTACCAGACGTTCACAGGCGTTCCTAACGGCACATACGTTCTTTCGGCTCAGGGATTCTACCGTGCCGACGACAACTATGCCGGCACTATGCCTTATATCTATGCCAACAGCGACAAGACAACCTTGAAAGCCGTCACAAGCGAATCTCCTACAGGCGGCACACCTAACAGCATTACTACTGCCGCAACTGCATTTTTGCAGGGATTTTATAATGTCAGCGTCACAACCAAAGTAACAGACGGCACACTGCGTATCGGAGTGAAAGACGAGAGCAATTCTTGCTGGAGTGCGTTCGACAACTTCTCGCTCATATTTAAAGGACCGGATGCTGAACCTATCAGCTCCGAGGCAATTGAATTCCCGGGCAACGGAGTGACACTTACCGCCGACACCTGGTATTATTTCGACATACCGGCCGATGGCGACTATACGTTCACATCAACCACACTCGCCACATTCGCTTACACCACCAACGGAGAGCAGAACATCAACAGCAGCTCTATCAATACATCGGCCCTTGCTTCGAGCATGACACTCACTGCCGGACGAATCTATTTCAAGACCACCGGCAGCAACAACATCACAATCGGTCTGCCAGCTGAACTGAACGTAACCGGCGAAGCATGGTCCACAGGTGAATATTACATATATAACCTCGGAGCCAAACGCTATCTGACTCAAGGATCGGCATGGCGCACACATGCCACTGTTGACGGAGCCGGACAGGTGATAACCATTCTTGGCAACCAGACTGCATCACAACTGAAATTTGCCAAGGTGACAGAAGACAAATACCTTGGTAAAGACGGATATGTTGACAAAGCTACAAGCGATGGCGACTATTCCACATGGACTTTCGAAGCTGTAAACAAAGTCGGATATACTAATGTTTTCCGTATGAAAGCAAATGCCAGCAACCAATATCTATACTGGGAAGGCGGAGGTGGATACACCTGGGCAAATGAGGCATTAGTAGGTAATGTTGACGGCATTAATTCTTATTGGATCCTGGTAAAGAAATCCGACCGTGAGAATTATTCAGTTGCATCTGCCACTAATCCAGTCGACATGACATGGAAGGTGGCTGACCCTGATATTGAGGAAACTCCAGACGATGCCACTGTAGAAGCATGGACATCAAACAGCGAAAACTTTGTTAAACAGGCTAATGGAGCAACCGGAACGGCAGCACGTTTTTTGCAGAAATGGATTGCATCTTCTGCAGAAGGAATTGTCACCCTCAACGACTGCGAGACGGAGCAGAACCTCATCGGTCTGCCTGAAGGTCACTACAGACTGACAGTTACCGCTAATGCAGAGCAACAGGGTCTTTCAGGTGCACAGATTTCCGGAGCCTGGTTCTTTGCCGGTTCAAACAAGGTGGCAATATCCGGATATAACACCTACAGCCTTGATTTCATAGCCGACGGAATCAACCCTGTTACGATAGGCTACAACGTGTCAAATACAAATGCCAACTGGGTTTATTTCGACAACGTGCGCCTTGCTTACTACGGACCGGTAGCACTGCCGTTGCCAAACGACAATGTGACGGAACTGACAGTGGGACAATGGTATTACTACGACGCTCCGCTCGTTGGTCCTTACCAGCTCGAAGGACAGGTAGGCAACGTGGTGTACACTCAAAACGGCAACAACCTGCTCGATGAAAACGCAACAGCCAAGAACGCACAAACCAACATCATCCTCGATGCCGGACGCGTTTACTTCAAGGCCACGGCTGCAGGCACCACCCTGAAAGTGACAAGTGTCAACGCCGAGGGCACGAACGCCACCTTCACAGTGGCATCGCTCAACGTTGACGGACTGCCAACTATCAATATTGATCTATTCAACGTGCATGTTAATCCTGACGGACGCGGTGCTGACGGCGCCACCGACATTAGCAAATACCTGATGATGGACGGCAAGCGCTACGACCTCATCGCAGTGCAGGAAGACTTCAACTACAACAGCCAACTTGTCAGCCAATTCGGCAACACCTACGGACAAGGCACTTGGAGAGGAGAAGTGGGCTTAAGATCAATTCTCAATCCGCCATCCGACACCGACGGTCTGAACTTCTTCTGGAATCAAGACAACGGGCGTGAGGCAAGCGGAGAATCCTGGACTCAATACACCACCAGCGTCAGCACCGAAGGCAACCAATATATAAAGAAAGGATTCCGCTACTATGAGGTTACTCTCGCCGACGGTCTGAAAGTAGATGTCTACATGACCCACATGGATGCCGGAAACACAGAAGACGGTGCCACCGATTCGAGAAACGCACAATGGACACAACTCGCCAATGCAGTGATTCAGAACTCGTTCACCACACGTCCGAAAATCATCATGGGCGACTTCAACAGCCGTTATACACGTGAGAACATCATCACCAACTTCAAGAATCCGATTGAGGCGACAGGTAACTATGAATTCCACGACGTGTGGATTGACCTCATTCGCAGCGGAGTTTATCCTAACGTGGGCGACGCATCGCTGAGCAACGAGGTGGTTGACAAGGTAATCTACCTCAACCCTACCGCTACAGGCTCTGCACAACTCACGCCGCTTACCTACGCATGCGAGAACGACTATACGGTTGGAACCGTTTACGGCACATCCGACAACACCGCACTTGGCGACCACGGACCGATAGTCGTGCAGTTCAAGGCTAACAAGCCGGCCGTTCAGTTCGCTGAAGTGAAAGACCGCTGGGCATGGACCGGCGAAGCGTTCGAGGCGCAAGCTACAAGATACCTCTACAACGTGAACTTCGGACGTTGGGACAGCGGACGCAATGGATTCCTCACAGATGACGGCACCCTCGTGCGCGATCCTAACCTCTCAAATGTGAACATATTCCATCTATATGGTGACCAGAGCAGTGCATCAGTGAACAACGGAAACGTGAAACTGCGTATGGATTACATAGCCGGTCGTGCTACCTATGTTGCCGACCTGATCAGCTCGAGCGAGTTAGGTGCCACAGAATTTGAATTCCAGCAGGCAAGCGCAGAAAATTCAGAAGGCGTGAATCTGGCATACCACATGTATAAGCATATAAATACACGTGACTACTACTACGGTGCTGAAGACCCAACAACATTAACTGCACAGCGCACTCAATCCAAACTCAACGCATGGGCGCTCATCAGTTATGATCAGTTGCTTGAGTACAACCGCTATTGTGCCGCATGGGACAAGGGCCTTGCTTATCTCACATACCTGCCTCTCGAAGACGAGACGAAGGAAGAAATGACCGAACTGCTGCAACGCACCGACGTGAGATGGACTGACACAACAACCGACGACTTGGTGGCACTCAACACCCAGATTGAAACATGGTTTGACGACGACCTGACCAATTATGTACAGAATCCGTCGTTCGAACTCGACAGCAACGGCAACCAACTCACCACTACCGGCACATACACCAACTACGTGGTACCAGGATGGACTGTTCCTACAGATGTTGACGAAGCGTTCATTTCCAACAAGAACGTGAGTGGCGACGGCTGGAGCCGCAACTTCAATGACGTAGACGGCAACTACGTGTTCAACACCTTCGGAGGAACCCCTGCAAACGGATTCTACGTTCGTCAGACAATCTCCGGTCTGCCAGAAGGATTCTACAAGCTGAAAGCAGTGGCTTGCGCCTACAACGGTGCATCCATCTCACTGCAAATCGGTAACACTACACAGACCACGCCAATCACTGTGGACAGACCATATTCACAGCATCTGGAAGTGCCGCTCTACTATCACAACGGCGAGGGCGACATCGTAATCGGTGCGTATGCAAACAACTGGTTTGAGATTGACGACTTCAAACTCTACAGATACGATTACTACTACGACGAGACCATCGGAACAGCAGAATATGCCACTACAGCCATCCGCTATAACACGGAGATTCCAGCAGGAGTGGAGGTTTATTATGCGACCGCCATCAACGATGCCAAAGAGGAACCGGGCGGCAAAATCCGCAACACCATACATCTGGAGAAGTATGAAAGCAACCAGCTGGCTGCCGGTGAAGGTGTTATACTCTACAAGGCAGACAACGACCGTGCACGTCAGTTCCGCTTCTACCGCACAAACGACGAGGTGAGCAGTATTGCCGACAATCACTTGATTGGAACGGTGGTTGCTATACAACCATCCGAAAAAGCTCCAGGATGTACTTACTACATGCTTTCGAAGAAGACAATCACCTACGACAAGACAGTGGAATCAGTCGACGAAACCACAGGCGAGATAACACGCTCCACCGTTGAGACCACAGAACCGGTAGTTGGCTTCTACAAACTGGCAGACAACACCATGATCAAGGCACACAAAGCCTACTTGTGCGTGGATGCCAACAACGAATTCGCTGTGAAGAACGGTTATCTGCTCGACTTCAGCGATACATTCGGAGGCGATGCCACAGGAGTGGAACTCATAGCGCCTTCCAAGACTGAAGTGGTTGAGGGCATCTATTCTCTCAGCGGAGCACGCCTGCAGAATCTGCAGCCGGGCATCAACATCATCCGCATGAGCGACGGCACAACCCGTAAGGTATTAGTGAAATAAGATATATGTCGAATCATTAAAATTCTCAGTAATCATGAAAAATATAATCAGAAAAGCATATATCCAGCCTTCGCTAAACCACATGGAGCTAAACTCCCCGATTATGCAGGTGAATCCATCGTTGCCCCAAGGCAACGGCGACGATCCTGTGATCGACAACCCCGACGACGAGCTCTCTAAAGGCCGCAAAGACGGTTGGGGCGACCTCTGGTAAACTTCCATAAATCATCTATATATCACCTCCTGAAGCGTGTTTGCTTCGGGAGTTTTTTTATTTGTGTAGGAATTTTATATTAATTTTAAATTGATTTTTCATTTTATTCTTTTTTAATTATTATCTTTGTTGTATCTTTGCAAAAACTACAAATAAGACAATTATGTTAGGCACAACATCAATAGCAGATATTTATATGCCTATATTAGAGACGTTAAGCGCAGACAACAAGCTGGAATTGATTACAAAGCTATCTACTTCTCTGCGAAAAGAAAACACAAAGAATTTACGTCCCGATATTAGAGCATGTTTTAAAGGAGATTGGAGCAATATTAACTCTGAAGACTTGAGAAAAAATGATTTTTACGGAAGAACTACAACTGAATGGTAACTATGAAACAGTTTTTACTTGATACAGATATTTGCATTGAAATTTTCAAGCATAACGAAAAGGTTCTTTCAAAAATTTCCGAAGTAGGAGAAACAAATTGCTTTATAACAGAAATCACCATAGCTGAACTGTTCTATGGTGCAGCAAAATCAGGTAGAGAAGAACACTATGAAGATGTCGCTCTGATTTTAAAACTTTTTGATGTTATACCATTGTTCTCATCATTAAGATTATACGGAATAAATAAATACAAACTTGAAAAACAGAAAAAGACCATAGGAGAATTTGATTTGCTTATAGGGTCTTGTGCAGTTCATAATAATATGGTTATGGTTACATCCAATATTAAACATTATGTAAATGTACCAAGAATAGCTATTGAAGACTGGGCTGAAAAATCCAAATTTAACAAATAATATATCACCTCCCGAAGCGTGTTTGCTTCGGGAGGTTTTTATATATTAATAGAAAGGCCATAATTCAACCTAATGACCGATTCGGGTTAAAAATCATAATAAATTAGTATTGTGCAAAAACATGATATATGCTAACTTTGCAAAAATTTTCAAATTGAGCATTTATTATGAAAAAAATCAGGATGATGATGATTGTCACCGCCATGATGCCCATGGCAGCGGCAGCACAAGAGATTGACGACAACAGCATTGACCATGGAACTCTGGACGAAGTGGTAGTGACCGCCGACCCCAAGCAAGTGGGAACACTGAGCGAGCAGCCGGTGAGCTACGATGTTGTGGGTTCAAGCGACTTGAACAATATAGGCGGGATGAACCGCATGAAGGACGCCGCCACATTCATTCCCAACCTCTTCATACCCGACTACGGCTCAACGCTCACCAGCGCCATGTATATCCGCGGCATAGGTTCGAGAATCAACACCCCGGCAGTGGGAATGTATGTTGACGATGTGGCATTCGTGGACAAGACGGCGTTCGACATATCGCTTGCCGATATGCAGCGCATAGAGATTCTGCGCGGTCCGCAGTCCACCATGTATGGCCGCAATGCCATGGGCGGACTGGTGAAGGTTTACACACGAAACCCGCTCGAAACCCGAACACTCGGACGCCAGTACCAACTGAGGCTGGGAGGAACCACTGAAGAGGCCATGCGATATGCCAATTTCTACACGGCACATCCGCTCGACAACGACGGAGCCATTTCCCTCAGCGCATTCTATAAAGGATCCGACGGCTACAACCGCAACTCCTTCCTCGGACGCAGGAGCAACGGAGGCGAAAGCGGAGGTGGACGGTTCAGAGTGGTTTGGAATCCGGAAAGCCACCGCAACTTCACAATCGATTTTCAGTCGGGACTCGAGTTCGTGGACGAAAACGGCTACGACTATTACAATGTGAACGACGGGCTGATTCAAGAAAACGAGCTGGGCACTTACAAGCGCACACTCTATAACGCATCGCTCCGACTGGAGAACAAGTTCAAACTCTTCACACTCACGTCGATAACAGCCTTCCAGCATATCAACGACAGGATGTTCATGGACCAGGACTTCCGTCCTGCCAACATATTCACCCTCACCCAGAAGCAAGACATGAACACCCTCTCTGAAGAGCTCACCCTGAAGAGCCGTGCACAGAGCCGTTTGCAGTGGGTGGCAGGCGGACGTGTGTCGAAACAGTGGCTGCACACCAACGCACCAGTGAGATTCGGCGATGAAGGCGTTCAAACGCTCATCCAATCGGGTATTGACAAAGGTATGGAAGCTGCCAATGCGGCAGTGGCACCATTCGGAATGAGCATGAGCATGGACATTACCGACGACAATCTGCTTGTTGACGGAATGTTCAAGACACCAGTGCTCAATGCAGCGGCATTCGCACAACTCACTTATAAAGACTTACTTGTAAAGGGACTCGACCTCTCCCTCGGTGCACGATATGACTATGAGCGGATGAGGATGGACTACAATAGCGGAGCAGCCACAAATTTCGATTTCAACATGAAGCATACTTATATGAACATACATCAGAGCTTCGAGTCGGAATCACGCTATATGGGCCATATCAAGAACGATTATGAGCAGTTCCTGCCTAAAGCCGTGCTGTCATACCGGTTCAATAACAGCGGCAACATGATTTACGCTTCTGTTGGCAAAGGTTTCCGCTCCGGTGGCTACAACATACAGATGTTCAGCGACCTCATCCAGGTGAGCCTGAAGAACGAGATGATGCGCACCCTTGCAGCCGACCCTACTCTCGGTCCGCGCATGTCGGCCTACATGACCACAGGCGAAGACCCTCAGGCTGAAGACGCCACAGTGTTCAAGCCGGAAACAAGTTGGAACTATGAAGTGGGAGGCCATCTGAACCTCTTCGACCATCATCTCACAGCACAACTCTCAGCATTCTATATTAACACGAAAGACCAGCAGATTGCCCGTTTCGCAGCAAGCGGTCTCGGACGACAGATGGTGAATGCCGGTGAGAGCGAAAGCTACGGAGCCGAAGTAAGTCTGAAAGGCTGGCTGAACATCCGCCGTAATGTGCTGAACCTCTTTGCAAGCTACGGATATACACATGCCGAGTTCGTGGACTACGACGCAGGCGAAGATAAAGGCACAACCTACAACTACGGCGGCAATCACGTTCCATTTGCGCCGCAGCACACCTTTGCTGCAGCCATCGATTTCGTGATGCCGGTCAAGAGCATCTACCTCACTGTTGGTGCTAATGTGAACGGTGCGGGACGCACCTACTGGACGGAAGACAACTCACTGAGCGAACCACTCTACGCACTGCTTGGAGCACACGCATCCATCTGTTGGAAGAACTACACACTCAACCTCTGGGGTAAGAACCTCACAGACAAGCAGTATGTGCCGTTCATGTTCGCCAGCATGGGAAACAACTGGGCACAGACCTCACGACCAAGGCAATTCGGATTCGACATCTCACTCAAATTCTGACATGATTCGATTCAACATACAAAGACGGAAACAACCTGATGAAAAATGGTTATTTCCGTCTTTTTTTTGCTATTTCACATTTTATTCTTATTTTTGTGTCAAATAAATACTGAAGTGAGCATGAAACACATTTCTCCTTTTTACAGAATGTTGGCTGTTACCGCCTTGTTGGCTTTTTCAGGCAACGAAATAATGGCAAAAAATGCCATTCAGTTGAACAACGTTAAAAACGAGCGCACACACGACACTCCGCCTTATGCAATTGCCAAAGTAGAAGCGGTGAATGTGGAAGCACCTGTTGGCACTGTCCCTCGCCTGCCCTATCGCCTGTGGGTGACCTACACCAATGGTCAGGGCGAATACCGTCAGGTTAGATGGGACAACTCGTCAGCCAACCAGGAGGCACGTCTTGCCGACCCGTCGGCCAATCCCGTGGGAACAATCTATGAAGTGCAGGGATACATAACCGGTGACAACACCACTACAGCCGGATTTCCTGTGAAAGCACAAGTGACAGTGGTGGCAGGCACATATACTCCTGCACCACAGCAGCCAATAGCACATCCGCTTCCGCTCAACCGGGTGAGCATAGACGGAAGCAACAGGCTGACTCACAACCGTGACATGGACATCGACAACCTGCTCAGCCTCGACGTGCGACAGCAACTCTACAACTACCGCGACACCTACGGACTGCCTACCGACGGCTATCCTGTGGCTGACGGATGGGACTCGCCTACCACCAAACTGAAAGGACACGGCTCAGGACACTACATGTCGGCTCTCGCCATGGCATTCGCCAGTTGTCAGGATCCACAGAAGAAAGCAAAGCTCAAGGAAAACATACGCACCATGGTTGACGGCCTGAGAGAATGTCAGGAACGCACCTTCCGCTACGACGAGAACCTCGGACGATATTGGGAAGCACGCGACTTCGCGCCTGAAGAGGAATTGCGCACGATGAAGGGCTCGTGGGCCGATTTCGACCGCTACAAGCACGACTATGCCAACTACGGATATGGCTACCTCAACGCCATTCCCGCCCAGCACTGCGCACTGATTGAGATGTATCGCGCCTACAACAACGAGCAGTGGGTGTGGGCACCTTATTATTCGGTTCACAAGCAACTTGCCGGCCTTATCGACATAGCCAATCTGATTGACGACAAGCAGATAGCCGAGAAGGCGCTGCTCATCGCCAAGGACATGGGTCTGTGGGTGTGGAACCGTCTGCACTACCGCACCTACGTGAAGTCGGACGGCAGTCAGGAGGAGCGTCGCGAACGTCCGGGCAACCGCTATGAGATGTGGAACATGTACATAGCCGGCGAAGTGGGCGGAATGGCAGAGAGTCTCGCCCGCCTCTCCGAGATGGTAAGCGACCCTACAGAGAAAGCCCATCTGCTCGAAGCGTCAAACAATTTTGACTCACCGGCATTCTTCGACCCTCTGTCGAAAAACGTGGATGCCATACGCACACGCCACGCCAACCAGCACATTCCAATGGTAACAGGCGCACTGCGAAGCTATATAGGAAATCATAACCCTTACTACTACAACCTGGCGCTCAACTTCTGGAACATGATTCAGGGACGCTACCGCTACGCCATGGGAGGTGTGGGCAACGGAGAGATGTTCCGGCAGCCGTATTCACAGATTCTGTCGATGTGCACGAACGTGACTGGCGACGGACGACGCAACCTCTATCCAGAACCAACCATCAACGAGACTTGCTGCGCCTACAATCTCGCGAAACTCACAAAGGACCTCAACTGCTTCGACCCCGACAACGCTGCTTTCATGGACTACTATGAGCGTGTGCTTTACAACCAGCTTGTGGGATCAATACATCCAGAGCACTATGCCACACTATATCAGTATGCTGTGGGACTGAACGCATCCAAGCCATGGGGAAACGAAACACCACAGTCCACCTGTTGCGGCGGAACCGGAGCCGAGAACCACGTGAAATATCAGGAAGCAGCGTATTTCGTAAGCGACAACACCGTATGGGTGGCACTCTATCTGCCGTCGACGGCTCAATGGGACGAGAAGAAAATAGTGGTAAAGCAGGAATGTGAATGGCCGGCAGAGAAGAGCGTGATACGCATCGCCAAAGGAAAGGCCAAGTTCTGCATGAAACTCCGTGTGCCGTATTGGGCAACTGAGGGTTTCAGCGTGAAACTCAACGGCAAGGAAGTGGCAAGCGAATATCACCCAGGCACCTACGTGGAGATTCCGATGCGCAAATGGTCGAAATCTGATGTGGTGGAGGTGGTGATGCCGTTCCGTCCACATATTGACTATGGTCCCGACAAGATGCAGATTGCCGCAACAGGCAAGAACGAAACCCGCACAGAATTCAGTCCTCTATGGGCAGGTGCCTTCATGTACGGACCGCTGGTGATGGCAACCGAAGGCATCAACAGCTGGGATGAAGCCACTGTCGACCTCGACCCGTCGCTTAGCGGAGTAACACTCAACGGAGCCGCACAGGCACCCGACCGACAGGGAGAATCCTACAGCAACCTATACACCATGAGCTTCAACGGACATACATTCGTGCCGGACTATTATGCCAACCGACACACAACCCACTACTTCCGACTCAACCTGCCGGGCACTCCGCAGCAAGTGGCGGGAAGCGGCGAGCAGGCTGTGAACCTCACCGACCTCAACGAGGCTATGCTTGAAGCCAAACGACGCAGAAACGAGCAGCAGCGATGGGAAGCACTGGAAGTGAAGGTGCCGGAATACTCGCCATGGGCAAAACACGGATTCGCACGCATGATGGAAAATCTCGCAGCAGCAGAGAACGTGCTCAACAATCCGGACCTCTCCACCGACCAGAATGCCATCGACAAGGCGACAGCAAACCTCAATGCAGCCATCAACTCCATGCGACCGGGCAACCTGCCTGAACTTGAAGACATGGATCAACTGCTGCCACTGCTCGACAAGGCAAAGGCTGTGCAGAATCCGTCAGCAGAACTCAAGGAGGCAATCGAATATGCAGAGATGGTGGTGAAATACGTGAGCGACGGCTCTGGCACTCTTGATATGATTGAGAAAGCAACCAAGCAACTGAGCAACAAACTCAGATAAAATAACACATAAGAGTCCATTTTTTCCGAAAACGTCAAAATCCTCTTGTTTTTCCGTGTAAATTTGCAATCGGAAAACACAAGAGGATTTTTTTTATTTGAAAAACACACAAAACGGAAAACACATGGAACTGACAATTGACTTTAAGGATGCACTCGAACGATGCAGGATGGAAAGTGCCTTTATTGGCCGGAGTGCAGAAGAGCAGACCAACGACGAAGTGCGCTATGCCAGCGACGACGACATTTTCTCACGGCACTACATCGGAAAATTCCAACTGGTGAGGATCCGCAGCGGCGATGAGCAACTCATCATGACATACATCGCAGAAGGGGCACACAAACTGGAAAACGAATGGCGATGGCTGATGACCGGAATGGGCTCCTACACCACGGCAACGGCAGTATGGCAATTCAACGACAAACTCTTCAGCACCGACAACCAACCGCCAGAACCGATGCCTGACGAGGAGCCATGGACAATAACCGATTTCTCAGGACAGGATAACAACTACTACAACACAACGGATAACGAAACAATTAACGACGACACACAAAGTTGGATATACGAAATGAGCATCGACCTCATAGCAGCATATACACTTCACAGATGGCTTGCTGACAAAATACCAACACTGGCTGCCGACTATCTCAATCGCTATGAAAACACAAACACCACTTTTTGCAACAAAATCGCAGCCAACACCATGAGAACACCAAGAAAACGATTCTTCTGAGCGTAAAGAACGACGCTACCCAATCCACAACCTTAAATCAGTCATGAAAGCACAAATCACAGAAATAAAACGCGCAGTGGAGATTGCCCTCAACGAGGTGAATCCCAACGAAGCCGCATTTGTAGGCGACCAGGACCATGCCGACCTGATGACCACCATTGAAAGCCAGATAGAAGCGGCAGTCGACCAATTACATTCAACCACCCCACTCAGCCGCATGGCTCTCGATGCCACACAAGAAATAAGCTACGACGGCACAAACGACGACCCGCGATTCATCTACAAAGCACAGAGCGGAGTGCTCACCATCATCCTGAAATCATTCGACAACGGACTTCAGGCATTCGATGCCGACATACTCAGAATGGTGACGGCACGAAGCAAGGCATGGCCATTCGACGTGACAAACGAGATCTTTCCCGACGACCCCCTATTTGCCATTGTCACCGACAAATACGTTGGGGCACAGCCCGACTTCCCGGCTGTGACACACCGAAGGAAACGGATCTTGGCCAACGGATCACACAAGAGTGCGGAAGTGCTGGAATTGAGATGTCTGGAGAAAGCGTCAGACTGGGCTAACGTCACATTTATCACTAAAGCGGAAATCCACGACGGCACGGTCAGTATCGACTCCAAACTCTACAACCAACTCATCACGCTCCTGACAGAAAAAACCGCAGTAATCATAAACACCACGCCACAAACCGTTATTAATTAAACCATTAACAAACCCTCAAAACCCACCTTAATACTATGCTAAACACAATATTAGGAACAGCGGCAGGAATGGCTGGCAGTCTCTTCGGAGGCTATAAGGCCAGCAAGCAGATGAAGAAAGTGAGGCGAATGCTCGCTCAGCAGGAACGCGACAACCGCAACTGGTACGACCGCCGCATGAACCAGGACTACACGCAGACGGCTCAGGCACAGGACGCCATACGCCACACACACGAATATGCCGACCAACTGCTCTCACGAGCAGAAGGAAGCGCCATGGTGCATGGCAACACTGAAGAATCCATGTCTGCCGCACGACGACAAGCGGCACAAGCCGTAGGCAACACCATGGCAGACATAGCCGCAGCTGCCGATCAGACACGTGACGCAGTGGAACAGCAATACATCGACAACCGTCAGGACATTCAACGCAGGAAAATGGCACTATGGCAACAACAAGCACAAAACATCAGCAAAGCGACATCGATGATTTGATTCTGATATTCTATTCCTGTATTCTAAAAAAGTAACTCCATCGTAAATTCATTCAAAAAAAATCCCATGAGTTTTATAGACGAAAAGACACAGCAATTCTACGACGACCTCGACCGTCGCTTGAAAGCGGCCGAGGAGGAAGCGGAACGACAAAAGCGAGAGAACAAGACAATCGACCGCATACGCCAAGCAGGAAGCATAATAAGATCGGTTGCCAATCTCTACTGGACCACCAAAGGCGCACCGCCACAGGACATCAGCAGCCCTACCGACATATCGGACGAAAGTGACGAACAAATTGCCCGACAGCGAGAGCGCATGCTCAAAGCCCACGAGTCGCTCGCACGACTGCGGATGGCAGATGCCAAGGCCAATGCCGACATCGACTATGCCGACGGACGGCGGCGCAACGAAGAACGACGTACTAACGCAATGATTGATTACCAACAAAACCGTGAAAACAATGAAAACAAAAAGACCGAAGCAGAAATTGACAACATTCATTCTCGAACTAATCTGGCGAACCGTCAGGCGGCTCTGGCAAATGAACAGACCCGACAACGACAAATCCAAAACGAAAACCTACCGCAACAGCAACAACAAGAGGCGGAAATACGAAGAGCCAGAGCACAACAATCCTGGAATGCAGCACGACGCAACTCCGCCATACGTCCGAGAACACGGCTCAGTAACCGCAGACGACGCCGATAACACAGACAACTCATAATCAACAACTCAATTCATTATCACAATGGAAACGACAGAAACAAAAAAACAACTGTTCATAAAACGGTTTACAGAGAAATATCCGGATGTGGACATTCAGAATGAAGACTCCTACTACGACCAGGTAAACCGACTGATGGACGACTACGAAAACTACGAGAGTGCGACACGCAACCTCATTGAAGCGCTCGACGGCAACGAGGAATTCATTGAGATGCTCACACAAGCATGCACACAGCAGGACTTCGACCCCGTGGTGTGGATGGTGGAGAAGCGGGGACTCGACCTTCAGGAAGCAATGCAAAACCCCGACTATGCGGCGGTAATTGCAAAAGCACACAGCAAATACCTGGAGGAGGAAGCTGCTAAACGCGACATCGACAACGAGATGAAAACCAACCTGCCAGAATCACTACGGCTTATAGAAGAGAAAGCCAAGCAACTCAACATCACCGACGAAGAGAAGAACCAACTCATAGCACTCATGCTGCAGATGGGCGAGGACATGGTGAAGGGAATCCTCTCCGACCAACTCTTCGAATTGATTGCGAAGGGTAAGAGATTCGACTCCAGTATGGATGAAGCACGAGAGGAGGGGCGACAAGAAGGACTCAACACACGCATCGACGAGCACCTCAGAACCATCCACTCCGCACCCATCGCCATACAGCCTACTCAGAAATCACTCACCCCAAGACAACACGAAGCGCCTAAGCCCAAAAACCCCTTCATCGACGCCGACTGGAAATAATTAAATCAAGAAAAACTAGAGAATCTAGAATATCTAGGAAATCTAGAAAAATCTAAAAATCTAAAATCATCATGAAAAACATTGAATTAGACAATCACGGAACAGACGTGAATCAGTATGAGGGCACTCCCCTCGACGGAGCCGTTGCGGCACAGCCCGGCTACGGCATCGAACAGCAGAACAGCGCATCAACCGGATCGGCAGTGGAAGCGGCCAACATGGACGACTCGCAAGTGGAAGAAACTATCACCCATTACGAAGCATGGCGCTACACTCTCCACACCGACTACCTGCGACTGGCAAAGAAGGTGAAGGTGAGAACCAAGAAGCCCACCCATCCTGTGCTTGGCGAAGCTCAGCTCGAATGTTTCACCAAGTCGGCACTCACCAACAACGACCATGCAGAAACAGTGGAATTGCCGCTCTACAAGAACGACATGAGCATCTTTCCAGCCAAGTCTACCATCAGAGTGTTCGGACAGCAGGGTTACGATACAGCCGGAAATGCCGACGGAAGCCAACTCATGCTATATGTGGTGAAAAACGACCGCGGAACCAGCGTGACAGTGGAGGCGGTGAACGGACCACTGGGAGAAAATGGAAAGACCTACGTGCCAGACATTCCGGCTAACACAAAACTCAGATGCATGGCATCTGCACTGTCGGAATCCGACCTCAAAGTGGCGTCGAGCAATTTCATACCAACTTGGAAACAAGCATTCCTGCAGAAGAAAGCATGTGCCATCACCTACACCGACTTCTATCAGAAAATGAAGAAACTGGCGGAATTCGGAGGACAGATGGTGACAGACATGACCTTGGCAGATTTCAGGACAAAAACCACCAGCACACTTCTCTTCGGAGCACCGAGAGAAACCACCGTTTGGAACGACGAACTGGGTGTCTACGAAAACTGCTACTACCAGGAAGGACTGCTCACACAAATCCCTAACCGCTACCAACTCAACGGCATACCAACTGTGGCAGACATAATAGCAATCAGCAGAATGGCATTCACCAGATATGCCAAGGTGAACACCGTGCAGGCTTATTGCGGCACTCTCTTCATGGAATGGCTCTCGAACATGGACTTCTCCAAGCATCCGGAAATCAAGTTCTTGTCCGTCAGGGATGACCTCGACGTGAAAGTAGGAAAATTCGAAACCAATTTCGGCACCATCGAGTTCAAAATCGACGCCAGCCTCGACGAGAACGACATGTCGGGCTACTGTCTGCTCATTCCGATGAAAGAGGCGGTGAGATACATCTACGAAGAGAAAACCGTGAGCCACGACCACAAGAACGACACCAACGCACGCGACGCCAAAAGCCGATACTACATCGTGGATGACTGCCTTATGCTCACCGGACTGACTTCAATACTTGTAGGCAAAGACGTGTCGAACATAGGAATCGGCAACGGAGGTACTACGATGAACATAATCAGCGTGAGCGACTTGAGCAACATATCCACTCCTGACGCATCAGCTGTCTACTATCTCACCGAGGAATGTATCCTCAGCGACGAGACGGTGATGCTGCCCGGCCCTTACGTCTATGCCAACAACAAATGGGAGGCATGGAGCGGAAACGTGGAAGCATAGTCTCAACCGCATAAAAAGCAGCGACTGAATCCCCTTACACTCTTGTCGCTCCGGCAAAAGCAACCGCATTGCCGGAGCGGCAACATAAAATGCACAATGAAAATCAAATAAAAAAATCCTCGACTATGAACAAAATCTATGAAATACAGGGTTTGGCGTCTGCCAGACTGATATTCAACTACCAGGGCACCCAAGTGACTGCCCACTTCATGGGCGGCAACCGCCATCTGGGCCGCAACGCCCGACTCGTGACCGACAACATACTCGTTCAGCAAGCCATAGAGCACGACTCCCGCTTCGGCACCAGCATCAAGCGAGTAGGATAAAATGCCCCAACCTAAATCCATAAAATGTATAACATCTATAGTATCTAGAATTCCTAGAATATCTAGAGTTGCTAGAAATCCTAGAATATCTAGAGTTCCAAAACATCCAGAATAACTGGTAAAAAAAAATCCCCTAAATTCCATGGAAAAATCAAAGAAAGAATCCATTCAGGTGTGGAGTGCGATAGCGATGCTGATTATGGGATCCGCACTCGTAGTAGCCGGATTCATAGTCCCGCCCACAGGAGTGGTAAGCGATTCGGTGTTATGGTTTTTCGGAGAATGTCTGATTTATGCCGGCAGCATCTTCGGCATCGGCATCTACGTGAACGGAAAAATCAAGGACATCCGACGCGACCTCCACCTCTCCGACAACCCACCCGTCATCGACTCCCCAGAATAAACAATTCATAATTTCCAATTCCTAATTTCTAATTCCTAATTTCTAATTCCTAATAAACCATGTACACCCATTACAAGCAAAACCAGCTCCAGATCAACTGGACAATCTACCGGGGAGTCAGCAAGACAAAAGAAGACTTCACACGCGCGGAAGTAGTGACATTCATCTTCAACACACGCGACAAGTTCTTCATACCATGCTCCCAAGACCAGGGAACACTCACACTCCAGATACCAGAAGCCGTTCCCGCAGGAACCTACTCCCTGCTCGCCATCTGGACAAAGAACCGCGAGCGCAGCCTGCAGCGGGCAATAGCCGACAACGTATTCACCGTGACCGAATTCCCCGCAGAAGCGACACTCCACGGAGGAGCACCGTCACAACCACTCAAGGTGAAGTCATCCGCCGGCACGTTCGGCTACGACGGACTCTCCGCCTACGAACTCGCAGTCCTACACGGGAAGACGACCAAGAGCGAAGAGCAGTGGATAGAATCGGCAGTAGAAACTGCAGAAGCCGAAGACCAGCGCAAAGCAACCGAAAGCCAAAGAGTCGCGGACGAATCACAACGCAGTCTGGCAGAGATATCACGTCAGAGCGCCGAAGAAGGCCGTATCAATGCCGAGGCAGCGCGCGCCTCCACCTTCAGCCAGATGCAGACGCAAATGGCAGACGCAATGAAAGGCAATGTCAAGACCATAGAGCAGACGACCACCTCCACTGAATCGGGGGGAGAGAATATCATCACCGTGACGCGTCAGGACGACACCACGCAAACCTTCAGCATACGCAACGGACAGCAGGGAGCCACAGGCGCAACCGGGCCACAAGGACCGCAGGGAATCCAGGGTCCCCAAGGCAACAGCGGCTACAGCGGAGCGGCAGGCGAGCTGGAAGTGGTGAACAACCTCACCGACGGAGGAGCCACCGCGGCACTCTCGGCAGAGCAGGGAGTGGTTGTCGGCACAAGACTCGCCACAACCTACGCCGCCATCACCAGTCTGTCCGACCGCCTCGCACTTGCGAGCGGTGACCTGGGAGGCGAATGGAAACCGGGATACTACACCTACAACGTGAGCGGCAAGGTCGACGGAACATGGCAAAACAACCCGAACTACATATGCTACACACGCAACGTCAGCCAATTCCAAGGCATGACACTGCTCGTCAGAGCCATCTCGGGAGCCACTGCAAGAATCATGTTCTTCGACGCAGAAGACACACTCATATGGAATTCCGAGTCCAACACCAGCACCCTCACAGACCTCGCAGTGCCCGAAGGAGCAGTCACCCTCAAGGCAAGCAACGACATACGAGTCGTCACCGACCCCTATTTCCAGCTCGACACCATTCACCCGCTCAGAGGAAAAACCATAGCCGTCATGGGCGACAGCATCACCAGCCACTACGTAAGCAAAGTGGGGGACTCGCTCAACAGCATGCTCGGCACAACCCTCATCGGCAACTTCGGAGTGGGCAACGCCACGGCAAGCGACTATGCCTCCAATGGAGAAAACGCAACCATCATAGCCTTCGACGAAAACCCCTCGTCAGAGCTCGCCAAAAACACGCTGTCGAACCAAGTGAGGCGCCTCATGCAGAAGACCACCGCCGAAGGGGAGCAGATAACATGGACACACCCCATTGACGGCACATTCACCATCGACACCGCCATCGGCACCGGCACCGGCGAAGCCACCGCACCCGACATCATCTACCTCGCATTCGGCATCAACGACGCAAAATCCTACACCAAATACATGAACATCAGCGACGAGGACATCGAAACCATACTTCGCCAGAGCTACTCGTCGCTCACACGCATCAACCTCGTGTCTGCAATGCGATGGGCACTCGAGACACTGCAATGCGCCTACCCTCTCGCACAGATCTTCGTGGCAACACCGCTGCAGTGCTTCCAGTATCTCAACTCACAGCAGACCATCGAACGCAACTGGTATGGCGCCAAAGCCGGAGAATGGATAAAGCGCGTGTGCTATGAAGTGGGAGCCAACATCATCGATGCCCACTGCGAAAGCGGATTCACACGCCTCACGGCAAAGAACAACGGCGACGGAGTGCACCCCAACACCACGTGGAGGGAACTCATAGCGCAATACCTCGCCAACAAAATCGAACAAAACTACATCTACAGAAGCTAACACATTAAAAATAATAAACACACCTACAGAACCTAACACAACTATTATCATGAATACACACACAAATCCAAACACCACATCAACCATGAAAACACTCAAAAAAGGGAGCAAAGGCGACGACGTCAAGAAGCTCCAGCAACAACTGCAGTCATCAGGACTCTATAACGGAAAAGCCGACGGAATCTTCGGACCGCTCACCGAACAAGCGGTCAAGACATTCCAGAAAGCACACAACCTTGCCATAGACGGCATCGTGGGTCCACTCACCCGTGCAGCACTGGAAGCCGTTGTCACCGGCAACCAATCTGCCGACATACCATCCAGCACTTACGTCATCAACATCAAGAAATCCAGACGACATATCAACGAAATCATCGTCCACTGCTCCGCAACTCCCGAAGGAAGGCACGTGACCACCGCTGACATCAAGCGCGCGCACCTGAACCGCGGATTCTCCGACATCGGCTATCACTACGTGGTCTACCTCGACGGCAGCGTTCATGAAGGCAGAGACGTGAACGTGAGTGGTGCCCACTGCACCGGCCACAACTCCAATTCCATCGGAGTGTGCTATATTGGCGGTGTGGACAAGAACATGAAGCCCAAGGACACGAGGACACCGGCACAGAAGACATCACTCGTCAAACTTGTGAGAAAGCTCTTGCAAATCTACCGCCTTCCAGCAAGCCGAGTATACGGACACTATCAATTCGCAAACAAAGCATGCCCAAGTTTCAAAATCGAATCACTCAGAAAACAACTGTAACAAAAAGCTCTTTTAAATTCATAAAATTCCCGATAAATAAATCTCTATTTTCTCTAAATTGAGTCGGCAAGCTCCTATAATCTTCGATGTCTTGAGAATCTCAAAAAATTCCTGAAATTCCTAAAATTCCTGATAATATTCCAAAAACCATGCTGATAACTTTGAAAAAAAACGAACTGGTCTACGACATAGAATTCATGAGTTACAAGGTGGCTAAAGTCCACTTCCTTGAATCAAATCCGCAGACCGCTCCCGAGATGGCGGCAAGCAGTGATGACCGCGACTACATTGACCGCCTGCTCGAATCGGCAGTAGCCAACGTGAAAGCACAACTCCAATGGTGTGTGGAGGAACGTCGTCATGATGCAGCTACCGACATGGTCAGTCCCGACAAACGCGAATACGACATAGTTCTGAATATCGACGACTCACTCAGCCGGATGGCGGAGCCGCTCTGTTCTGCCATCCACGACTACGTGGTTCACTATGCCCTCTACCGCTTTCTTCTCGTCACCGCCACCGACTATGCCCCACCCTTTGCGTCATTGGCGGAGAGCGACATCAACCAGGCATACAACCTGGCACGCAACAATATGAAATACAAATACTTCAGCCTATGGAATGCAAGCACCTGACTCCACGGTATGGCATTGCATCAACAGAACATACCGAACATCCGGAACCGGTGAAGAAACCGAAAACCACCAGCCTCGACTCACTCCAGGAATCAATGCGCATAAGCATGATGGAGGGTACCAACAACCTCATGAACAAGTTTTTTGACTCGCTCCAAACCATGGAGCCCGATGCGGTGTTCGTGAAAACCATGCTGCAATTGTTCAAATTCTCAATACCTACATTCAAGTCACTCGAAGTGAAAGAAAAACCCGTACAACAATTCGACGAGGAGTTCTTCCTCAAATACAACCTGAAACTGGACTGAAAAGAAGCATCCGAAGAACAAATTTCGCATAGTTTTGCCTTTGAAAAGACAAATTCGCTTTTATGGCTTTGTGTATGAATAAATAATAGTTATATTTGTATAAAATTACAAATTAAGTCATATCAAAACCGACACAGGCATGAAACTATTAACGTTATTTATCGCATTTTCACTGTTAAGCACGAAAGCCGACGCACAGCAATTCGACGAGTATTTCACCGACAATACTCTCAGGCTCGACTACATCTTCGGAGGCAGCAACAGCAGTCAGCATATCTTTTTCCATCAAGCCAGCTGCACTCCAGGTTGGGCAGGCAGAAAAAGCCGTCTGTCAGAGCAGTTTCTCGAAGGCAACGGCCAGTTGACGGTACGCGACACACTCAGTCACCAGCTGATTTACGCCACCTCCTTCTCCACCCTCTTTCAGGAATGGCAGAGCGAGGAAGAGTCGACGAAGTTGATGAAATCGTTTGAGAACAGCTATGTGATTCCCTATCCGAAGCGTCCGGTGGAGGTGACAGTCACCCTTCGCGACATCCACGCCCAAGTGACGTCGGAGCTGCGCCATGTGGTCGACCCCAACGACATACTGATCCGCAAGACAGACAAGCCGAGATACAACTACAACTATGTGCTTCATAGCGGCGACAACACATCGTGCGTGGACATAGCCATCATTCCCGACGGATACACCGCATCGGAGATGGATAAATTCCACCGCGACTGCGAACGCACGGTCGACGCGCTGTTCAGCCACGAGCCGTTCCAGGGGATGAAAGACAAGTTCAACGTGATTGCGGTGAACTGTCCTTCGCCTGCGAGCGGTCCGTCGATCCCCCGTGCCGGTATATGGAAGGACCTGCCTTGCGGCAGCCACTACGACACATTCTACACAGACCGCTATCTGATGACGAGCAAGATGTGGAAAGTCTACGACATCCTCGACGGCATTCCGTTCGAGCAAATCATCGTGCTGGTGAACACCGACCTGTATGGCGGTGGCGGCATTTACAACCAGATCAACGTGTTCCCAGCCGACCACCCTACGTTCAAGCCTCTGCTCGTGCATGAATTCGGACATGGCTACGGAGGGCTCGCCGATGAATACTACTACGACGACCAGTTCGAAAACCGCTATCCAGCCGACACCGAGCCTTGGGAGCCCAACATCACAACCCTCAAGGATTTCAGCAAGAAATGGGCGGACCTGGTTGCGAAAGACACACCTATTCCCACACCTTTCAAGGCACTCACCTACAGGCAACTCGTCAACCGCAACCTGCCGAAGGAATACACTCAGAAGGTGGGAGTATATGAAGGTGGCGGCTACCAGTCGAAAGGAGTTTACCGTCCGTGTCAGGAATGCAGAATGAAAGTGCTGGAGGTGGAGGACTTCTGCCCGGTGTGCACCCGTGTGCTCAAGCAAATCACCGATTTCTACACCAGCCGATGACATGTCTGGAACTGTGAACAATAAAAATCGGTAGCCCATCTGCCTTAAATCAAAAAAAAAACGGTAAAAGGTACAACATTTAAAATTTATTCCTATATTTGTAATCAGAAACCTAAAAAACAGACATACTATGGGAAAACCGGCGGAATACATAAGCAAGATAGAAATCAAGGCGCTATGGCAAGGCGGCAGGCACATAGAATGGAACCTCCGCCCCGACGTGAACATCCTGAGTGGTATCAACGGTGTTGGCAAGAGCACCATCATCAACCATTCCGTGAAAGCGCTACATATCATCGACAGCGGTGAAGTACGTCCGGAAGACCTCGACGGCGATATCAGGATAGAGCTCTTCCCTGCCGATGCCGAATACATAAAATACGACGTGATACGCAGCTTCGACCGGCCTCTCTTGCACTCCGACCTGCTGGAGAAACTGGCGGACTCCCGCGTGCGAACAGAGCTCGACTGGCAGATTTACAAGCTCCAGAAGCGCTTCCTCGACTATCAGGTAAACATAGGCAACAAGATGATTTCGCTGCTCACATCAGGCAATCCCGACGACATGTCGAAAGCGGCGGAACTCTCAAAGCCCAAGACCCTCTTCCATGACATGATGGACAAGATGTTTGAGGACACGAATAAGAAAATCGACCGCAGCAGCAACGAAATCCAGTTCTATCAGGGTGGCGACATCCTCACCCCCTACCAGCTTTCGAGTGGTGAGAAGCAGCTCCTCGTGATTCTGCTCACCGTACTGGTGGAAAACGGCGATCACTACACCCTCATCATGGACGAGCCGGAAATCAGCCTTCACATAGAATGGCAGCAACAGTTGATCAACCTGATACGCCAGCTCAATCCCAAAGCACAGATTATCATGTCAACCCACGCTCCGGCACTGATTATGGACGGATGGATGGATGCAGTGACCGAAGTGGAAGAAATCACCAACCATGAGTAAGAAGCTCACCCGCAACCTCAACTCGAAATTCCTTGAGGCGGCGAGCAGACTCCACCCCCAAGGCAACCAGAAGAAGAAGATCGTGGCATACGTTGAAAGCTACAACGACATCTTCTTCTGGCGCACTGTGCTCGACGACTTCAAGCGCTCCGACCTCGATTTCGAGGTGATGCTCCCCTCGCGCACCGACCTCTCACGCGGTAAGAAGCAGGCTATGATGAACCGATTGGGTAAGAACCTGGGCAATTATATGATAGCATGCGTGGATGCCGACTACGACTATATGCTGCAAGGACAGTCGCCATTCTCGAAGGAAATGCTTGAAAACCCGTTCGTCATACACACCTACGCCTATTCCATCGAGAACTACCAGTGCTATGCTCCCTCGCTGCACGAAGTGGCAGTGATGTCGACCCTCAACGACCGTCAGATATTCGATTTCGAGGAGTATATGCGGCTCTACAGCAATATCGTCTACGAGTTGTTCGTGTGGTCGGTTTGGCTCTACCGCCAGCAGATGTACAAGGAGATGCCACTCAACACCTTCCTGAATTTCGTATCGGTTGAAAAACTCAATATCATGAAGCCTGTCGACGCCCTGGAGAATCTGCGTCATAAGGTGAACCGCAAGGTGGCATGGATGCAGCAGAACTATCAGGAGGCAAAGGGGAAAATCGGTCCGCTGAAAGCGGAATTGGAGGAACTGGGTGTGACCCGCGACAATGTCTACCTGTTCATCCAGGGCCATCATATCATGGACAATGTGGTGATGGCAGCCATGGGCCCGGTCTGCACCATGCTTCGCCGTGAGCGGGAGAAGGAGATAAAGATGCTGGGTAGCGGCCATAAGCAGCAGACCGACAATGAGCTGGCAAGCTACAACCACAGTCAGTGCGCTGTGGACCAGATGCTCAAGCGCAACACCGATTTTAAGGAGGCGCCTATTTATCAGCGAATGGCAGACGACATCCGCCGACTTATTGAATCCATCGACGAGACCGACAAGGAACTGGCAGGCAAGACGGCAGGATAAGCCATCGCCAGAAAGAGGAAAGAAACTGAAGATTAGCAGAAAAGGTTGAAGACAAACATAATAAACTGATGACAAATAGAAGAAGTTGAAGACTAAAAGACGAAACCGAAGCCTTAAAGAAGAGATTGAAGACTGAAAGAAGAGATTGAAGACTGAAGATTAGCATAAGAATCTGAATACTAACAGATAACCAATTAAAACCAATCTATATTATGAATATTCCCGTTGTATTTTGGCTCGTGCCTGTTGCATCGGTTGTGGCATTGGGCATGGCATGGTTCTTCTTCCGTCAGATGATGAAAGAAGACGAGGGTACTCCCCGAATGAAGGAAATCGCAGGTCATGTGCGTCGAGGCGCAATGGCTTATCTGAAACAGCAGTATCGTGTAGTAACGATAGTGTTCATAGTCCTCGCACTTGTATTCGCTTTCATGGCTTATGTACTGAAAGTGCAGAATCCTTGGGTTCCGTTTGCGTTCCTCACCGGAGGATTCTTCTCCGGTCTTGCCGGCTTCTTCGGCATGAAGACCGCCACCTACGCCAGCAGCCGTACAGCCAACGCAGCTCGTAAAGGTCTGAACAAGGGATTGCGTGTGGCATTCCGCAGCGGTGCGGTCATGGGACTGGTGGTTGTAGGTCTCGGACTGCTCGACATCGCCATATGGTTTCTCGTGCTCAGCTATTTCTATCAGGGCGAGAATACTGCGCTCATCACCATCACCACCACCATGCTGACATTCGGCATGGGTGCATCGGCACAGGCCCTCTTCGCACGTGTGGGAGGCGGAATATACACTAAAGCGGCCGACGTAGGAGCCGACCTCGTGGGAAAAGTGGAGCAGGATATTCCTGAGGACGACCCGCGCAACCCGGCTACCATAGCCGACAACGTGGGTGACAACGTAGGAGACGTGGCAGGAATGGGAGCCGACCTCTACGAGAGCTACTGCGGAAGCATTCTCAGTACTGCCGCACTCGGAGCCACGGCATTCGCACTCAACAGCGACATGCAAATCAAGGCCGTCATCGCACCTATGATCATTGCGGCGGTCGGAATATTCCTATCGCTCATCGGAATCTTCCTCGTGAAGACAAAAGAGGGAGCCACCATGAAAAACCTGCTTAAATCACTATCGATAGGCACCAACGTGAGTGCTGTGCTCATTGCAGCCGCCACATTCGCCATACTCTATCTGCTACGACTCGACAACTGGCTTGGTGTGTCATTCTCTGTCATCACAGGGCTCGTGGCTGGAGTGATTATCGGACAAGGCACCGAATACTACACCTCACATTCATATAAACCCACTCAGAAGATAGCCGAAGCATCGCAAACTGGGTCGGCAACTGTCATCATCAAAGGCGTTGGAACAGGTATGATATCCACCATGATTCCAGTGGTGACCATCTCCGTGGCAATCATGCTCAGTTACCTCTGCGCCAACGGATTCGACCTATCCATGTCGGCAACATCGCTCTCCAGAGGACTCTACGGCATAGGCATAGCGGCTGTGGGAATGCTTTCCACATTGGGAATCACACTCGCCACCGACGCCTACGGACCTATAGCCGACAATGCGGGCGGAAATGCCGAGATGAGCGAACTGCCGCCTGAAGTAAGACAGCGAACCGACGCACTCGACGCACTGGGCAACACCACAGCAGCAACAGGAAAAGGATTCGCCATCGGGTCGGCGGCACTCACCGCACTCGCTCTCCTTGCTTCCTATGTGGAAGAGATAAAGATAGCAATGCAGAGGGCAGTGGAAGAGGGACAGCAGTTCATCGACTCACTCGGCAATGTGTTCGACCCGTCGAGTGCCGACATGGTACAATTCATGGACTTCTTCCAGGTGAACCTAATGAACCCGAAAGTATTGGTAGGTGCATTTATAGGCGGAATGGCGGCATTCCTCTTCTGCGGACTCACCATGGGTGCCGTCGGACGTGCCGCACAGTCGATGGTGGAGGAAGTCCGACGACAGTTCCGCACCATCAAAGGCATACTTGAAGGCAAAGCAACTCCCGACTACGGACGATGTGTGGAAATCTCCACCCGCTCGGCTCAGCGCGAGATGATATTCCCGTCGCTGCTTGCCATCATAATACCGATTGTTGTGGGACTCGTGCTTGGAGTAGCAGGCGTGATGGGACTGCTCGTAGGCGGACTCACAGCAGGATTCACGCTCGCCATATTCATGGCCAATTCCGGCGGTGCATGGGATAATGCGAAGAAGATGGTGGAGGAAGGCAATTTCGGAGGCAAAGGCTCCGACTGCCATAAAGCCACAATCGTGGGCGACACCGTAGGCGACCCATTCAAGGACACCAGCGGACCTTCGCTCAACATCCTCATCAAACTCATGTCGATGGTATCCATCGTCATGGCTGGTCTCACCATCCTTTTTGCATAACGACAAGCCAAAAGGCTTTCGGGAATCATGACAAATACATTGACTTTCGGCATATAAGATGCCATACAAACAGCAAGAAAACAAAAATCCCTGAAGCGTCGTTCGCCTCAGGGATTTGTTTATCTCAAATGACTTTCAAGAAAATTGAAGTCATGCTTTATAGTAAATGTATCCAGTGTTTTCAGTCCACAATACGTGTTCCTCCAGTGTTGTAGTCGGTACCTTTGATGTCGATGCCTATGGCATTTGAATTCTGAACCGTGATGTGTACGTCGCCACTCATCTGATAGAAATCCTTGTCGATTCTCAAGCCCATACATTTCGACTGGTCAAGGGTGTAAATGTCACCGGAGACTGTGAAAGTGATGGCTGTGCCTCTCAGATGCACGTCACCGCCATTCTTCACCGTGGCAGTAGTGGTAGTGGTTTTCTTTGCCTTCAAACCCTTTGCACCCAGTCCGGAGATGGTGCCGGTTATGAAACCGCCATCGAAGAAGGCGTCATAGCCGCAGCGTATGCCGTGGCTGATGCTGCCGCTCACGTTCATGTGGATTTCACCGCCTGTCATATAGAAAATAGAATCGGCCTTCATGCCAACACCGTCGGTCTGGCTCACATCAAGATTAACCACTCCGCCCGACATGCGGATCACGCCGTAGTCGTCGCTGTCGATGCAGTCGGAACCGCAACCGCTAATATTCATCGTACCGCCTTTCATGATGAACTGGACATCCTCGGCATCGGCAGGCAACTTGCTCGCCACACCGCAGTGGATACCGTCGCTCACGGCACCAAGAATATTAATAGTGCCTGTAGACGATTTCAGCATCAGATATTCTTTAGAGCAGATGGCATGCTTGGTGTTGCCGGTCACGTTCAAAGTGCCCTTTCCCTTGATCTCCAGGTGGCCCTTGCAATAGAGCGCGGCCTTCTGTGCACCATTCTTGCAGTCAACAAGGGTGTTTACAGTGCCCTTCAGCAACTTGAGTTCCACTCGCTTGCCACACTCAATGTCGAGTGCAGCACCTTTTTGGCTCGTGAGGTTCAGTCCGTTGAGATGCATGGTGAGTTTGTAGGAACCGTTGAGGGTGAGCGAACCGTTCGACGACTCACCTTGAAGCACATAAAGGATTTCGTCAGTGGTGTTGGTCGACGTGATGTTCACATAGCCGCCATTCACCGTGTATTTAACTCCCTTTATCGACGACGGTACGTCCACTGTGGCTGTGTTGCCGTTCCATGTGACTGTCACCGCAGTAAACGAAGGCTTTACGAACACGATGGAATCGATGTCAGCCACGTCGTAGAGATCCTTACCTATTTCAAACGACGTATGGTCGTCGTTAAAATATAATTCAGGCAAGTCCGACAAATCATAAGAGTCGGAGTCGAACTTGTCGCATATATATAATTTTTCCTGAGCCATGGCTGTCATGCCAGCCAAGAGCATCAAGAACAAAAAAAACAGTTTTTTCATATAATTCCTATATTTACGGATTACATTATGTTATTTCAAACGAATCCTTATTTTGCAATCTTAAAACTCTTGTCGCCAATCTTCACGATATAAATACCCGAAGGAATGCTTTCGAGGTTGATCACGTCGCCCTTGCTGAAAGAGCCTTGCGAAACTGCGATGCCGCTTGCGTTGAACACTTCCACCTTGCAGTCGGCAGCAAGAGTGATGCTCTTGCCGTCCCATGAGCCTTCGACAGCCACTTCGTCAATGCCAGTAGTCAGCTCACCGAAATACATTCTGGATATGTCGGTCATGGCGAATGTGGAATTCTCGCCTGTAGTTTTTTTCACAATGACATTACCGTTCTCGAATGTGATTTTCTGGATTTCAGCCACCGGGATGGTGTTAGTTTCCGTATTGATAATATACAGTCCTTTTTCGCCGTCTGCCAGAGCGTTGAGGCTCATGAATGCCGCTACGACGGCCATCAGTAATTTTTTCATAATCGTTATATGGTTTATTGGTTGTTTCATTAGAAATTGAATTTATATCCGAATCCGAGCAGATGTCCGTTAGGTTCATCGTCATCGTTGTCGTGAGAATAGCGGTAGAAGAGGTCGAGTTCGTGCTTCTTCTGTATCTTATAAGTGCTGCCCACAGAGAATTTCCACTTGTGTGCCGTATAGTTCAATCCGGCACCGTAGTCCACACTGGCGTATGGGTTGAGCGGAATGCCCTTCACATTATACTTGACAGTGAATTTCGACCTCAGCACCAGCTTGTCCTTCGACTTGCGGGGAGCCTTGTTGTTCTCGTCGTCGAACGGCAGTTCCAGCATGTCGGGGTTGGTATAGAAATCGCCGTCACCGTTGATGCCCCACAGGTTGGTGTCGTAGTAGAGCGGCTGCGTCATCTCGGCATCGGCGTAGTCACCGCTTTCGCGCCAGCGGTTGTATTCTTCGTTGTGGCGCATACGTGGCAGTGAGTCGGTGGAGATGTAATGCGAATACTGGAATGTCTCCTTCAGCGTGAACGACCATCGTTTGTTTGGCGAGAACGAAGCGGTGAGCGACAGGTTGGTGCGATGGCGGTTGCGCCAATAGCTGTCGGTGGTCTGATAGCCCTTACGATGGGTATAGCCGTCGAGCAGCAGGTCGTTGTTGAAATGCTCTCTTGTACGGTCGAAGTCCTCTATTGATGACGGCACCTGACGCCAAATAAACTGGAATCCGGCACCCGCCTTAATGCTGAACCTGCGGTCCATAGACTGGTAGAACCGGTAGCTCAGTCCGCCGCCCACCATGATACGCTCTATCATGCTGCTGTTGTCCTGGGTGCGCAGCTCGCTCTCCAGTTCGAAGGAGAATCCCGGCACGATCTTCTTCTCCAGTCCCAAGTTGAACGACAGTCCGAAGTCGTTCGACTTCGAGCGTGTGCTGCTTATGTCGTAAAGGTCTGGGGCTGTAATCAGCTCTTGAGCCGTCATGCCGGCAGAGCATGCCAGCAAGGTTGCAAACAACAATATCTTTTTCATATGGTTGAAGATAATCTCATTTATGTATTATAGCCAGAATCGGCTTTCCTATCTGCATTTCATCCGAATGTCTTCGGCATTTTCTGGAGCATCTCCTGATCCTCTCCCGTGTCTTTGTAGAAGATTTTGATGAATGCCATGTCTTTCAGGAAGTCGATGTTGCCGATTGTCACCGACGTGATGTCGAGTCCGGTGCGTTTCTTCAGGTCCTCTATCAGCTCTTCGCGTTTCTCAGGCACGATGAGGTCAATTTTGTCGTAATTCACATATTTCGACGACAAGCCTTTCGCCAGTTTCTTGCCTTCTGAAATCCAAACGATTATAATAAAGAGGATATTGGTGAGCACCAATTCGCTTATAGCTATGATTTCGCGGTGTGCGAACTGCTCCTTCTTCATCGAGATATCCCATGCCATACCGTTGAGTGCAGCCAATGCTATGATGACGAAGAGATATGTCATCTCTCGAATAGGCACCGACTCTGTTCTGTAACGCATGATGCAGAAGATGGCGAAGAGTCCCATACCGATTCCGGTTTCCATCTTCTCGCCGCTCATGAGGTGGATAAGCATGAATATTGCGAATCCCACGAGCATATAAGTGAAGAAGAAATCGCGTCGGCGGCTTTTCGGGAAATAGAAGCAGCGTGTGATGATGAAGCAGAAGATGGTGTTGATGAGGAATCTCAGAATGAGGTCAACTACCTTGCGCTTTGTCTTCACCTTGGAATATTGAATAGGTGTCAGATACTTGTAGTCGGCATCAGCATCTTCATAAACCGTTCCAGCTCCATCAACAGAAGCCAAAGCGCTCTCAGCCTCAATGGCGGCAATAGTGGCGGGGTCGAGTACCGCCTCCGATGAATCGGCAGGTGTTCCCACTGTGGCATCATCGTCGGCATCAGCATCGTCGTCAGCATCGTCGTCGATGTCGGCCGCTATCTCTGCAAGAACCGGTTTGTCGGCTGCTACCGCCGTATTTTCCCCACTTGCCTCCGGTGCCTGTGGCTCCTGGGCAAACGAAACACTGAATGTAAAGCATAAAAGGGCTAACATCATCAGAAGATATATTCCCCTCGTTTTAATTTGTTTCATGTCTGTTTATTTTGTTAATTTTAGTATTATCTTTATTGGTAAGTATACTAGTTGACAAGTTGTTTGCATTAATCCTCGTTCAAAAAATTCGATATAATTCGAAAAATTCGTGGTTAAGAATAATTCGAGTCAATTCCCGGTCAGGTGTTGCCTTCCACGTCCTCAGCCGAATCACGTATCTGATAGGTTTCGTCGGCATTGATCTTACGAAGCATCCGCAGTTTCTGCTTGAAATTGTTCTGTTTCAGGTTAGGGTCGGTGGTTGCCATGCCGATGCAGCATTTCGAGAACCCCGTTGGATGGATGTGCAAGTCACGCAGAATGTTCGTGATAGGCGAGAAGATATTGCCGTCGCGCTTCAATTCGATAATCACGATGTTCTGAGTGTCGAAGTCATTGCCAGTCTCGAAGTTATGGAATGTCACGTTGAAATCGATAGTCAGACGTTCTGTCTTGCCGTAGTTCACGAGCGTCACACGGTCGAAATGGTTCTGAACAATAGGATGCATGTCCTCGATGTGCAGCCCGGTGCGGTCAAACACCAGTTGTGAGGCACCCTCAGTCTGAGGGGCGGTCTCGAGGTCCTTCACCTGTATGCGCTTCTTCTTTGTGCGAAGATGGTTGTTTTTGTGCTTCACCTCCAGAAATGTGAGGTCGCCACTGCTCAAGTAGGTCCTCACCCTCACCTTCGTCCTGCGGGCTCGACGGTTGTGATGCTGAAGATACTGCTCGTAGCCGTCGGTGTCCAGGTACGTGGTACGATATGGACTTATGCGGTCACCGTTGATTTCCTGCACATAGTATTTGTCTTGCACTCGTCTGAGAAGCTCCAAAAGCAGACGCCTGGAGGTCACGAACTTCGTGTCTATACGGTTCATGAGTTTAATCGACGACATCTGGTCGAGGGATATCGGCTCCATCACATTGAGCAAATCCAATATGTCTTGATTGGAGATAGGCATTATTAGTTTTCTAAAAAATAGAATTTTCGCTTTTAAGGGAATTAATTGCAAATATACATTAATTTTTAATCATAATGTCAATTTAACACTTTTTTTTATTGGAAATTAGTTAAATTGTAACAATTTAATTAATTTTTATGTAATTATGTATATTATTTTAAAATACTATTTATGTCAATTGTAATGATTTAACTTAAAAAGAATCAATCGGTTGTTTTACCGATTGATTCTTAAATATCATGTTTTGATTAATGGAGTTTCTTCAATCTGTAGAAATGATTTACCACAAAGATTCTCCCCATTTGAAATCATCGTTTTCACGTTCTGGAGCAGCAGCGTCATCGCCATCTCCTTCATCATCATCATCGTTGAATGAAGTATGGATGGTGTCTTGTGCATAAGGCATTTCAAAAATTATTTTTTCTACCGTGGTTGAGGGTTCTATATATTTTTTCATAATATAATTCATTTTATTAGTTCCACATTTTTATGCACTTACTTAACCAAAATTTTCTTTCCGTTAACGATATATATGCCAGGCATCAGTTTGTCGACATTGTTTATCTTCCGTCCACTCAGGTCGAACACATCGTCATTTTGGTTCATATTCTGTGAATTGATTTCGTCTATAGAGCTTGCGATGTCGTTGAAATAAGCTTTCACCTCTCCTGTTGACAGGTCTGGCACGAGGTAGTAGGCTCTAATTCCCTTAATGGTTCCGGTGTTCTTGAGTCGCTTGGATTCACCGCTGGTTGTAATATAATGAACGTAAGGGTATTGTTGGTTGATTGCCTTATTGAAATAAGGCTGTCCTACGAATCTCACCTTGCTTTCATCATCTCCTATGGTGTTGCCCTCTGTTTCTACTATGTTCACGTTGTAGAACTTTGGATTCACAATAGCTTCGCTTCCTTCAGCCAGCTTTATGATATATGGATTTCCGGCAACGATTTCTGTGGTAGGATCATATACAATGACATTTTCAGTGGACTGCCCGAATTCATATATCTCTGCGTCCTTCAGTGGTGAAGCTGCGATTTGCTCGCTTGTAAGGCTGAACGGCACACAGAAGGTGTTGAGAATGTCGGGCTGCAGGGTTCTGATGAGCGTGACGTTCACATTGTCCTTCGCATCTGCTGGCTGTTCGTCGGTTTCGCTTATTGTGATGTTTTCCACATATTGTGTCACACGCAGGTTGTTGAACACGGTGTAGCTGTTGGCCCTGTGCCATGGTATGGCAATATTGAGAGTCAGGTCGGTATTGCCGTCAAGATATATATATAGCGAGTTGTCGGCATAGCCTTCATTCACGTATTTAGATTGCTCGTTCAGTGATTGACCGCTGTATACCACGTCGCTGTTTCCAGCTGCCTCAGCGTTTTTGTTCATGTCGTACCATGATGTGAAAATCACCTGCTCGCCGTTGGCCTTGAGGAATGCAGATGTGATTCCATGGTAGCCTCCTTCAGCCAGTTGAACATCGGTGGCTTCGTCGGTATGTCTGGAGAATCCGCCTATTTCCACCTTGTAGATGCCTCGTGGCAATTTGTCTTTGCTGATTGTGCATGAGTAGGTTCCGGTTCCCTGCCATATGCGTGCATATTCATATCCGTTACGGTTACCATACTCAGGAAAACCGCTTTCTTCCCTAACTTGAGTGTAGGTCCATCCTGTGCCCAGTCCGTTTCCGAAAGATGTGGTTACTCCCAGTGTCGACGATATGTCGGTCGATTCGTAGTTAGAGCCAATGTAGGCCGGGAAGTCATTGGCTGTGGTGGTGATTCCTGCTGAAGTTATCACATTATTTATATTATCTACAGGATAGTTGTCCACTCTTGTGTCGTGCTGTTCCTTAGTCCAGAATTGCCAGATGGTTTGGTTCATATCTGTGAAGTTCTCCCCTTGGAATCCGTTGGATGCCATCCTCATCTTCGTGTTGCCGCCTTCTTCGTCTTGTCTTACATATAGCAGGAACCATTCAGTGTGTCCTATGTCCTTCAGTTGGAAACCTTCATATCCTTCAACTTGAGAAGGCATGGTTTCAAAATATCTGCAGTTTTCACTATTACCATCCACGTATATCCAGTTGTCGCCATAAAGGTATGTGCCGTTGCCGTCGAGAAAACGGATTGTTCCTCTGCCTTCCTGATTTACTGTCCATTCGAAAGGCAGACCGTATTTGTCAACGAAGGCACATGTTCCCCAGTCGTTACCTGCACCCATGAATCCGTCGGCTCTCTGACTGTAGAGATAGTAGATTCCGTCGAACACGTCAGGTGTTACGAATGTGAGGATGGCATCAGAAGCATTTTCCACGCCGTCCTTTTCTATGGCACCAGCAGGAATAGTTAGTGTATATGTTGTTCCAGGAGCGAGTTGAATATTGTTGAATGAAACAAATATCTGGTCGATAGTCATGTCTATCTCAGTGTTCTCTTCGCCGTTGTTAAGAATGGCCTTTGCTCCGTTAACTATTGTTGAACCATCTGGACAGATGGCTTTCACGCCGTCCATGTTCTGCAAATATAGTCCATCTTCGTTTAAGAATGAAAGCGATGTGTCAAGGATTCCGCTGTCTTCGCCCACCATGATTTTAATGAAATCGATAAGGTCTTGTGCAGGAATGTCTAGAATGGTGTTGCAATAATAGAAGAACTTTTCTTGCAGGTTGTTGCCCGGCAGACCCTTGATGTATTGATATTTCACGATCATGTTGTTTGCACTGGCTGCATCGTCCCATGGGCGTGTTCCAGCCTCTGAATATGATGTGAGTTCATAGTCTTTGACGAGTTGGTCGAAAGTGAGTCCGCAAAGTCCTTCGAGCAGCAATGCGAATGCTCCTGTACGGTCGGCTCCGATGCGACAATGGAAATACACTGCTTTCTCGTCTCGAAGGTTGTCGAGTGTGAAGTTGAATGCCTGTTTGAACTTTTGCTGATTCACATCGTATGCGTATCCTAAGTCGGCGTAGTCCATGTTCATGTATAGGTAAGCCACGTCGTTGCCAAGTGTGGAAACCGTAGGGTTTTCGTTGTTGGTCTCGTCGTCTCTGCGCCAGTCTATTTCTGCACCAATTCCAAGGCGCAACAGTTCGGCTTTGTCTGCCTCTGTGAGTGTATGACCATAGTTGAGCTCACCTCCACGGAACACCTTTCCATAGCGTACACGCTTGCCGTCGATGGTTTCACGGCCTCCAAGGTCGCGTATGTTGAAGCTGCTGCTTGCCTTTATCATCCTTACGTGGCCTTCGGTGTTGAACTGACCTTTTGTGAGAACCGTACCACTGCTTTCCACCTTATAATAATATGTGTTCTGAGGTATGAGGTTAGGCACTTCGCACAAAGTGGTTCCTGCATTGAATGCGAATGTCTCAGGTTCAGAATAGTCGTTGTTCTTGCTGATGGTGACAGTCAGTTGGCTGTTGTTCTGAGGCACAGGAATAAAGACGCTGTGTGGCTGGTCGAGACGCATAGGGTGTGCCACGTCGAAATAAGAGATTTGAGATGTCATGTCGTCGGTATATGTAACCTCACTAAGGAAACGTCGTGCACGCCAGTTTTCCTGATTAACCGTGAATGACATGTTCTGCCAGTCAACAGGCTCGTAGGATGTGATGGCTTGTCCGTCGCTCGGATTTACGTCAAATGTGAATCCTTCAAACTTTCCTACTGTTGCAGCACCTTCCCACATCACTGGTATGCTATCGGGCTTTGCAACGCAAATGCGTACGTTGTCTACGCTGAGTTGCTTGGTGGCATCTACCGTGACGAAGTACGCCTGTCCTGCCTTTAAAGATGTGGCTGGTATGAGTTGTCCCACGCCTTCGTTTACTCCAGCCAAGGTATAGACATTGTCGAAAATGTCAGCTGTCTGTGTCTCGTCGAGGTTGAACGGCAGACACACCTTGTTATATTCTCCAGCTGTGAGTGTTATGTCGCTTGTCACGTCGGCATAGGTGTCGTCGGTGATTGTCAGGCCCTCGACTGATGTCAGGCTTACAGGAATTTTGCTCGCTCCATAATAGAGTCTGAAATTATCGAACGGCACCCAGCAAGATGTGCTTCCGCCTTCGATGCGCAGTCCAATGTTGATGTCGCCGTCGGCAGAGGTTGTGGCGTTAAGGACATTCCAGTATTGTCCGATTAGGAATGCCTCCTCAGCACCATGCAGGGTGTTAGGAGTGGAACGTTGGTAGGCTCCTCCCCAGTCCCATGATGGGTAGGCGGAAACATACCTGGCCTGGTCGAATATGTTGCACAGGGTGGTTGATTCATCTCCCATAAACAGCGATGCGCTCACCACGTCGGTGCCTGCTTCGTATTGTTTGCATGCATTTTCCGGGCTTCTGGAACGGAAGAACGACTGAACTTTCAGCGTGTAGTCTCCTGCCGGCATATTGGCGAGAGTCTGGCTGAGCGACACGTTGCCCTGCCCAAAGAATTCAGCCACTCCGTATTTAGGTTCACAACCTACTGTTCCGTCTGTGGTCCAGTCGGCAGCGCTGCTGTCGAATGTAGGGTTCTTAATCAGTGATGTGATGTCGAATTGACCCGTTGCTGTGGTTTGGTTTTTCAGCAGGTTGCACAAAGCTTCCCACACTATGCCGTCGTATTCATCAATCTTGGCCTCTGTGGTGCAGTAGTCGTCGGCTGCGGCCAGCACCGCGTCGAAGGCAGAGTGGTCGAGTGCCTGGTTGGATATCTCCTTGTATTTTTCCCACTGAGCCTTCTTTGCTTCAAGCAGCGAACTGACGTCCACACCGTAGTAGGTGAGCACGAAGTTATCGAATATAGTCCAGTCTGAACCAACTGCAGTTGTCTTCTTCACACCTATTCGCAGTTTTCCGTCGGTCACCACCACCCGGACCGGGTCGTTCCAATAGTCGTCCTTATAGCAACAGTATGCTGCTTGTGCATGTGTATTTGGAATGTAGTAGGTCGTTCCGTTGATGGTGTATGCTGTGTTCTCGTTGTAATTACTGCTATATGCGCTATAGTGGCTGTACTGGGAGAATATTGATTTCAGAGGTGCCTGGCTGCCGTTAATATAGTAGAATGCGTTGAGCGATTCTGTGCCGGCATTGCAGTTGTTAGCGGCATTGGTTCTTCCTCCCATTCGGTAGAAACCCTGACATTTGAGCTCGTATATTCCGTTTGGCATTCCCTCAACTTCCTGATATACATCGAAAGTGGTGTTGTATTTCTCAAAGCACCAGTTGTTGTCAACACCATTGAATGTAGGGCTTCCCTGCCAACAGCCTACATCGCTCACCCTTCCTATCTTGGCATTTTGAAGGGCGAATGTGGCATCCACCGGATTTTCTGCTGATGCGTTTTCGGAAAGATGTTTTATCATGTTTTCCTTTGTGATAAGCATCCAGTAGCCCCAATTGTCGGAAAAAGATGTTCCGACTGATGTCTTCGTGTCCGCTGGTCGTCCATAAAGATAGGTGTTGTCGTTTGTGGTCTTCATGGTATACACATTGGTCATCCCCTCTACTGGAGTGAAAATCCATGGCGTATATTTTGAACTTGTATTTAATTTATCAACATATCCGTCAGATCCCAGAAACAGACCAGTATATGTTGGTTCTGAGGAAATGTAGAAACTGGAGGGAGAGTCTGTACTGATAAGCGTCACAGACATTGCTCCGTAAGAGTTAAGAGTGGCGCGTGTGTCCCAGTCGTTTCCACCAGTTAGAAATGCTTGTTTGCCTACGTTATAGAGATAGTAGGTCCCTGCAGCTGCTTCGCTTGGAATCCAGCCAGACTGAGCTTTTAGCGTCCCTCCAGTTGCCAAGGCGAGTAAAAAAGCAAAAGTAAATAATGTTTTTTTCATTGTGTTCAGATTGTTTTATAGATTATTTGTCGTTGCTGTTACAAATTTGTTACAAATATAAATTAAATTTATTTAATAATAATGCTTTATATAAAAAAATAATGATTTATTTCTAAAAAGGGACATTAAAAGGGACATATTTATGGTATTTTAGAATAGTATTTTAAAAGCTGACTCTATGATATTATTTCTGTTGAAATGTTGTCGACAAGACAAATACAATTTATAGAGGCATAATTGTTGAGCTATTTATCAAATTGCCCGAAATATTTTCATTTTTCATTTTTCATTTTTCATTTTATTTATTTATCTTTGCAACTTAGTAATGAGAAAAAAAATAAGTTGCCTCAGTTTGTTCATATTTTGGAGATGATTTTGTTCGTTTTCGAAGGAGTGATGCGGGCATCATGACTGAGAAAAGGAGCAAAAACAGCACAAAAGATGAAGGAAACACCACTAATTTGTACATATCAAAATGAGGCATGTTATTTTTTTATCGTTACTTAGTATGGAAAACAAATAACAATGTAATTCTAAAATATCTATGGCAAAAACTCCGGAATTTAAGTATGCACCCATGTTTCAGATGGGAAAAGACGACACTGAATATCGTCTTCTGACAAAAGACTATGTCAGTGTGGGCGAATTTGAGGGAAAAGAAATAGTGAAGGTGGCTCCAGAGGCATTGACCCTTTTGGCACAGCAGGCATTCCACGACGTGGAGTTCTTGCTACGCAGGGAGCACAACCTGCAGGTGGCAAAGATTCTGCGTGATCCGGAGGCCACCGAGAACGACAAATACGTGGCTCTTCAGTTCCTGCGCAATGCAGAGACTGCTGCCAAGGGCATACTGCCGTTCTGCCAGGACACCGGCACCGCTATCATCCATGGTGAGAAAGGACAGCAGGTGTGGACTGGTTTTGAAGATGAGGAAGCGCTTTCCAAAGGCGTGTATAACACATTCACTGAAGATAATCTGCGCTATTCGCAGAATGCACCTTTGAATATGTACGACGAGGTGAATACCAAATGCAACCTACCGGCACAAATCGATATCGAAGCAACTGAAGGTGCTGAATACCGGTTCGTAATGGTGGCTAAGGGAGGTGGATCGGCTAACAAAACATATTTCTACCCTATGACCAAGGCTACCATCCAGAACGAAGGAACACTACTGCCGTTCCTCGTGGAGAAGATGAAGAGCCTTGGAACCGCAGCATGTCCGCCTTATCACATCGCATTCGTCATAGGAGGCACATCGGCAGAGAAGAACCTCCTCACAGTAAAGCTGGCATCCATCAAATACTACGACTCGCTGCCTACCACCGGCGACGAAACCGGACGTGCATTCCGCGATGTGGATTTGGAGGAGAAGCTGCTGAAAGAGGCATACAAAATAGGACTGGGAGCACAGTTCGGAGGTAAATACCTCGCCCATGACATCCGCGTCATCCGTCTGCCTCGACATGGAGCAAGCTGCCCTATAGGAATGGGAGTGAGTTGCTCAGCCGACCGAAACATAAAGGCAAAAATCAACAAGGACGGAATCTGGCTGGAGAAGATGGACTCCAACCCTTCCGAACTCATACCAGAAGAACTGCGTCGTCCGGGCGAAGGCGGAAAGGGCATTGAGATTGACCTGAACAAGGGCATCGACTCAGTAAGGGAGGAGCTATCCAAATATCCGGTATCGACACGCGTGAACCTGAAGGGCACCATCATCGTGGCCCGCGACATCGCCCATGCCAAGCTGAAAGCCCGTCTCGACGCCGGCGAGGGCATGCCAGACTACTTCAAGAAATATCCGGTGCTGTATGCCGGACCGGCAAAAACTCCGGAAGGCTATCCGTGCGGGTCGATGGGACCTACAACAGCCAACCGCATGGACCCGTATGTGGACGAATTCCAGGACAACGGTGCATCGCTCGTGATGATTGCCAAGGGCAACCGCAGCCAGGTGGTTACCGACGCATGCAAGAAACACGGCGGATTCTATCTCGGAACCATCGGAGGTGTGGCTGCTGTGCTCTCACAATCGAGCATCAAGTCAATCGAATGCGTGGAATATCCGGAACTGGGAATGGAAGCAATATGGAAAATCGACGTAGAGGACTTCCCGGCATTCATCCTCGTCGACGACAAGGGCAACGACTTCTTCCAGCAGTTGAAGCCTTGTCAGGGATGCACTATACTCAAATAAAAATATTAAACTAATTTTAAATCTAATAAAACGTCTACACATTAACTAAAACTTATTATGGACGAAGTAAAGAAATATCTTGACGAAGCCGAAGAGAAAATGGAAATGGCTTCGATGCACCTTGAAGAATCGCTGAGCCGAATACGTGCAGGCAAAGCAAACGTGCATATTCTCGACGGCGTACGCGTTGACAGCTATGGAAGCATGGTTCCGCTGAGCAACGTGGCTAGCCTCACCACCCCCGACGCCCGCAGCATTGCTATCAAGCCTTGGGACAAGTCGATGATCAAGGAAATCGAACGCGCCATCATCAACTCCCCTGTGGGCATCATGCCTGAGAACAACGGAGAGGTGATTCGTCTTGGAATCCCGGTTCTGACAGAAGAACGCCGTAAGGAACTCACAAAGCAGTGTAACAAAGAAGCGGAAACAGCTAAGGTGTCGGTAAGAAACGCACGACGCGACGCCATCGAAAAACTGAAGAAGTGCACAAAGAACGGTGTGCCTGAGGACCTTGCGAAGGACGGTGAGGAGAAATGCCAGAAGCTCCACGACAAGTTTATAAAGAAGCTTGATGAGATGCTCGCCGCCAAGAACAAGGAAATCATGACCGTATAAATGCACGGACTGGTAGTCAGAAACACCGGCAGCTGGTATACCGTAGCTGCCGACGACGGATCGGTATGGGAAGCGAAGGTGAAGGGGAATTTCCGTATAAAGGGAATCCGCTCCACCAATCCCGTAGCGATAGGCGACCGTGTGACCTTCACTCCCCTACCCGACAACACCGCACTCATCTCCGACATCGACGAACGGAAAAACTATGTCATCCGCAAGTCAATCAACCTGTCGAAGCAGTCACACATCCTGGCTGCGAATGTCGACCAGTGCTTCCTCATCGTCACTCTGAGGCAGCCCGAAACCGCCACCACCTTCATCGACCGTTTCCTTGCATCGGCAGAAGCCTACAGGATTCCGGTGGTGATCGTGTTCAACAAGACCGACTTGCTCGACGAAGAGGACCTGCAACTGCTCAACGCCATGGTGAACCTCTACACCACCGTGGGATATGAATGCCGGTGCGTGTCGGCAGAGAAAGGCATCGGAATAGAAGAGCTGAGAACCATGCTGACGAAACAAATCACGCTACTCAGCGGCAACAGCGGAGTGGGCAAATCCACACTCATCAACCGTCTCTTTCCCGGGCTCGAGCTGAAAACGGCAGAGGTGTCCGACGCCTATCAGACCGGCAAGCACACCACCACTTTCTCGGAGATGTTCCCAATCGAAGGAGGTGGCTACATCATCGACACTCCGGGCATAAAGGGATTCGGCACTTTCGACATGGAACGCGAGGAAGTGGGGCATTATTTCAAGGAGATATTCCGATTCTCAGCCAACTGCCGATTCAACAACTGCACTCACACCCATGAGCCGGGATGTGCCGTCCGACAAGCGGTGGAAGAACGCGACATCAGCATCAGCCGCTACAACTCCTACCTCTCCATGCTCGACGACAAGGATGAAGACCGCTACAGAAAAGGATATTAATCCGAAAAAGAAAATCAAAAGAGCTCCCAGAAATCCCGGAAAACCCAGAAATCCCGGAAAACCTGGAAAAAAACCAGCCTTATTATGAAAAAATCCGTTTTTTTCTTTCTCCTCGCCTGCTGCATGGCGATAGCCACGCCCACCTTCTCACAATCGTATGAAGAACTGGTGGAAATGGCCATTGCAGCCGCACAGGCCGACAGCCTTCGAAAGTCGGAGGCTCTCTACAAGCAGGCTCTGAAAATCAACCCCAACGACTACCGCAACGCGCTCGTCCACCACAGTCTCGGACATGTGGAAGAGCTCATATACTGGAGCGACCCCTCCGACACCAAAATCCTCGAAGAGGCTGTCTACCACTATTCTCAGGCAGTGGAGATGCAACCGGAATCAGTGCTTATGCGCTTTTCACGAGCCGACCTCTACCTCAACCTGAAAAACTACGGAAAAGCAGTGCTCGACTATTCCGACATCATAAAGAAGGACCCAGCCAACACCGAAGCACTCAACCGTCGCGGATTCGCCTATTTCCAGATGAGGGAATACGACAAGGCTCGTGCCGATTATGAACGGGTGCTAAAGCAGAAACCGTCCGACTATCTTTCTGCACTCGGAGTGGCACTCGTCCTACAGAAAACCAACAAGACGAGCGAGGCAATCACACGCATGGGATTCCTCATGGCGGCATATCCCGACAATCCGGACCTCTATGAAGTGAGGGCGTCGATGTATGAGGATTTGGAGAAATACGAACTGGCTCTGCTCGACCTCACCAAAGCTATAGAGATGGACCCGTCCAATCCCGACCGCTATATCCGACGTGCAGAACTCTACGAGAAAATGGGTAAAGCCACCCATGCACGCAACGACCGTCGAAAAGCGCAGAAGCTGCTTGAAGAGCCACCACAACATGTGATGGTGCCGGAAGCACCCGACTACAACGACCCAACCATGTGGTATACCGTCGACGGCGACTCACTCGACACCGGCGCCGACATATTTTATATAGTGTCAACTTGGGAAGAGGACTGGACTACAGGTGATGGCACCATTTGCCACTACGCCGATGTGTGGAACCCCACCCACCGCCAGCATATGGCAACGGAGATAAGCGGCGTGGGAAACTACATGGCTCCAGGCAACCACTTCTACGCACCATTCTACCGACACACCACCATCAACACCTTCCTCACTGCCAACGAAGACACCATCTCAAGCCGAACACGAATATCCATGGACGACGTGTGCCGTGCATTCGACGCCTTCCAAAAACAGCGAGACCAGTCGAGACCGCTCATAATCGCAGGATTCAGCCAAGGCGGAATGGCTGTGGTACAACTGCTCAAACACATGGACGACGAAGCCTACAGCCAACTCGCTGCAGCATATGTCATGGGATATAAAGTGACTCAAGAGGATATCAGCTCCTGCAGCCACATAAGGCCGGCAAAAGGGGAAGCCGACACGGGTGTCACCATTTGCTACAACACCGTGAAGGACGTGAAGTTCGTCAACCCCGTCATCTCCGCCACCGACATCGGAATCAACCCCGTAAACTGGAAAACCGACGCCACACCAGCCGTTCTCCATGATTCCATCACCGTCACACTCTCACCCGAATACCACGTACTCGTGGTCAGCGGCTACAGCGGCTCAGAATACCGACCTTACCGCAATTTCATCAATGTGGGCGACATCCACAGTTGCGAACCATGGCTCTACAGCGACTGCATCAAGCGCAACATCAACATCCGTGCAAAGCAATGGCGGGCAGAGCATTTACTACAATAAAATCACAATCTATCCAACGAAACATTTACCGGATTTCCAAATCCATCTCAAAAAAATCACAAAACACATCATAAATACAAACTATTTCCCCTATATTTGCATCATAAACAAACACAAGACACAAACTTCGGAATTTACAACTACAAAACCACACCCCATGTCCGTAACATTTTGAACACATTCTCTTATGCCGGACTCTCTTTAAGTTTCATCTAATACAATAAACCTATAATAACCACTTAAAACTAATCATTTATTATGAACAGACTATTTTTTTTAATTGCCCTGATGTGCTGTCTGAATGTTTCTGCACAGAAAGTAAAGACAGAGAAGATAACAAAGGAGACTGAACTGAAACCGGGAAGTTGCACAATAACGGTAGACTTCCCTTCAAAAACAAGCTTACCGTTTTATGAAGCATTGAGAGATGCCTTAGTGAATTGGGTTGATGCCTCCTACTCAATGTCAATAGACCAGGACAACCCACCTTCTCTGAATCCTCAGATGAAAGTCATCAATAAGGCGGACATGGAGAAATACATGGAAGTGTATTCTCAAAATATGGCAACATACTTACACAGTTCTATAACAGATGATGAGTTTTTCGACCAAAACGACTCTGAGATTGGAGGATCGGTTAGCATCGATATCATAAAGACAAACGACTACCCTAAGTATGTATGTTATGAAAGTCTTATGTATGATTTCCCATACGGCGCAGCCCACGGAGTTGGTTTGTTCGACAGAATGGTTTTCAGCAAGGAAGACCGTTGTGCGATTGAAGTGCTTGACTCATCAAAGGCAAAGGCTTTCGAAGAATATGTTGTAAGTAATATCAGGGATTTCACCATAAGCTATTGTGTCATTGACAAATTGTCTAAATACGACGAAGAAGAAAGAGAAGATGTTATCAACCATATACAAAATTGTGATGATTTACTTGATTTGTCAGTTCAGTGGATCGACAAGAAATATCTGCATCTGCAATTCCAAGTGTATTCATTAGTTGCATTCGCATTGGGGTCCCCCGTGATTTCAATTCCTCTGAAGAAAGCAAAGCCCTATCTGAGCCAACAAGCTCTGAAACTTATCAGATAAGTCCAGCCGCTTCAACACCCTGAAAATGATTTTTATTTATCCAATAAAATATAAAGACCTTTCATTATGAAAACAGCATTAATCGTGTTTATGACATTTATCAATCTCGCATGCAAGGCTGATATTCTGGCATCCAAGACATGCGCTCCAACACCCTTCCAAACTCCGGTTGTAAAGAATAATACATCATATGCGTTGTTTATCCCAGTGATGTACTATTTTTGGCTGAACAATTATGATAGAGGCGAATATTCCGACGAACTCAACGAAGCACTGAAACAAAGCGGACTCAAACACATATATCATGATGAAGAAGAAGAAGACGAGGTTCTTTGTGGTGTTGACATATTCGGCAGAAATGTTAAAGCCGACGACAAGGGTAATCCTATCGCCACAGACAAACATGCCTGCTATATCTCCATGCTCTACGACACATCGTCATTCATGGAAGTGGGATTCATCGACAAAGATGATGCACAGCAATTCGTTGAAGACATTAAACCATACACAACACGTATAGCAGACTTCGCGAAAAACACATATATCGAGCTTATCAGCGGATTCTTGTGCGTAAGTGATGAACTCGACGAAGAAGGAAATGATGATGAACTATTAGAGAAAATGCAACCAAGACTGAATGAAAACGGCTGGTGGGTCTACACTATCGCAAGGGATTTCTGAAGTCCGGCAATTAGGTAATGAGAAAAAAACAAGTTGCCTCAGTTTGTTCATATTTTGGAGATGTTTTTGTTTCTTTTAGAAGGAGTGATGCGGGCATCATGACTGAGAAAAGGAGCAAAAACAGCCCAAAAGATGAAGGAAACACCACTAATTTGTACATATCAAAATGAGGTATGTTTTTTTTATCGTTACTAAAAGCATAATCTGAATTATAATTTCTCAAAAAAAACTCATTTGCGCGAACATACAGTTCGCGCAAATTCCATATCTTTGCAAAAATTCAAGATTATGCCTATAAACAAAAACGCACTACCCACAAGCATTACACCCTTGTACACAACCCTACTTGCGCGGTTGTGTACGATGTCATAACGTCGCGAAAAAATCGCCGCTCGCCTTTCGCTCTACTTGTTTCGGAGGCCCTTTTTAATTTTGGGCCTCTCTCAACAAGCGTCGCTGTAGTCTATTTTTTTCTTTTATTTCTTCAGGAACTCAGAGGACGAGGCGGAAGCCGAGGCTGTAGTATCGGTTGACTGGGTAGTACCCGCCGCGACCAGCAACGCGGCAGTACCAGGCGTCGTCGTACCAACCACCACCACGGCGCACACGGCAAGAGCGCGAAGAAGGACCCGTAGGGTTGTTCTGAGGGGAACGTGCATAGTAGTTCTCGTCGTACAAGTCCTGACACCATTCCCACACGTTGCCGCTCATGTCGTAGATGCCAAGCTCGTTAGGCGATTTTGTGGAGACGGGATGGGTGCCGTAGTTGGGGTCATTCTCTCCGACTCCATAACCTGCATTTTCATAATACCATGCCACATTGCCTAAATTGTTGCTGCCCGAATACTTGTACCACTGGCTTTTGTTGCCTCCGCGGGCGGCATATTCCCATTCCGCCTCGGTTGGCAGGCGGAAATGCTGGCCAGTGAGTGAATTGAGCTTGCGGATGAACTCCTGGCAGTCGTGCCAACTCACCTGCTCCACAGGACGCTGAAGGTTTCCTTTGAAATTCGACGGGTTCTCGCCCATCACAGCCTTCCACAATTCCTGCGTCACTTCCGTCTGACCAATCATATATTCATCTAAAGTAACATTATGAGCAGGTTTTTCGTTGTCATCAACATCGTCACCTTGCTCCGGAGTAGCCCCCATCATAAACGAACCTCCATCCACTTTTACCATATTAAACGACACACCATTAACATTAAACGTCTTTTTTTCACCGTTAGAATATTGAGAAGAGTCAAACATTTTAGGGTCTGCATCATTTTCTTTACCACTTTCCTTCCCTCCCAATCCAAAGATCAAAACAACCGCTACCATCAAAACCAATATTCCTATCACCCAATAAATCCTCTTATCCGTTTTTTTGCCCGCGCCAGCCCCTTCATTTTCCAGAACCTTTTCATTTGTTTCTACAGGTCCATAAACGGTGCTTTCTGAAGACGATGTCGAATTCACCACAGTCTGCTCAGAAATAACACCCATTCCTTCTGAACCAGAATCCTTATGCTCTACCGAAGGCTTAAATTCCATCCGTCCTCTGATTTCGCTGGCATTCTGCGGTCGCTTCTTAGTGGATAACGTTATCATCCACACTATCAGCTGACGGGTTTCCTCCGACGTGGTGGCAGGGAATGAGAAAGCATCGCCCTCCAGGTCCGTAATCACGTCGCTCGATGGTGGCCGGTTACCTGTCAGCAGATTGTACAATGTGGCACCAAGGGCATAGAAATCGGTCCACGGTCCCCAGTTGTCTTTCGAGCCGTTCATCTGCTCCGGGGGTGCATAGCCGGGGGTATATGAAAGGGCGGTGGACGTGGTCATGCCCTCCGATATCGACGTCTGCTTGCTGGAGCCGAAGTCGACAAGAGTGCAGTGGCCATGGCTGTCCATAAGGATGTTGCCGGGCTTGATGTCCATATGCCAGATGGACTGGCTGTGGATACATTCGAGGGCGTCGAGCATCTGGGGGAGAATGTCCAGCACCTGCTGCTCGGAAAACGGATGTCCCTGGTTCTTCTGAATGCCGCTGAGCGAATTGCCGTCGATATAGTCCATCACATAGTAGGACGTGTTGTTGGCGTCGAAGAGGTCCGACACCTTCACTATATATGGGTTGTTGATTTTAGAGAGACGGCGGGCCTCCTTCTGGAACTTACGCCGCTGTTCGTCAAACATCTGTCGTGAAGCGGGATTGCTCACGCTGACAGTTGTGGCATCGCCGTCACGCTGGTTTATCCCATGCATGAAGAATTCCTTTACTGCCACACGGCCGCCAAGCCTGAGATCAGTAGCCACATATGTTTTCCCGAATCCGCCCGAGGCTATATGCCCCTCAATACGGTATCTTCCCTCAAGCACCGTACCTATAGGCAACATCATTTCTTCCATAAGTAAAAAATTATCACGAATTTTATTTTCGGTCTAATCACCGATTTGAAAAGAACGATTCTAATGAAAACTTATTTCGGATTATCCACCCTTTTGAGTTATATACAAGTACTTAACATTGACTTGGGTGCCGTTTGAGCCATAGCGGTTGTTGCGCTTGTCGAACCACACCGGATTTTCGCCCGTCGGTTCCACCACCAGCCGGTATCTGGCTTTAGGCAGTTCAGGCGATATGTATCTGATGCCACAGTTGGGAACGAGACTATAGAAATCCACGAGGACAGAATGCACGGTGTCGCCCTTGCTGTCCAGGATGCTCACACGCCCATAGCCACCGTTGGAATTCGTGTTGCCCATGAAGGCGACACGAGTGCCGCGGAATTTCCTTTCATACTTATGACTTAGGTCACTGGAGGAGAAATCCACCCGTTTACGTTTCCAATCCCAAAAGAGGATTTCCTCCTCGGAGTGAAACTCCTGACGAAGGCAATTGGATTCGTAACGTTGCAAGACTGACGACATAGGCGACCATGCCACATGGAATTCAGGAATACTGATTGTTCCGTCGCCGATGCTTATAGGTTGCCACACGTAGGTGGCAGAGCTCTTCTGACAGGGGTAGCTCCAGCGGTCACCCATATACATATACACCGTGTCGTCTGCCACTTCCACCGGCACTACATAGCTGCACTGAGAGTTCCAAGTCAGGCTGCCCTCACGACACAGAAGCCCCTTCCGCTCCCATGGGCCGTAAACCGACTTCGAGGTGTAGTAATAATTGTCGTTTCGCTCCCAGCTTGTGGTGTTCGACGTGATGTAATAATAAGTGTCGCGGTGTCTGAACATCACGGGCGACTCTCCGGCACCGGGAATAGTGGTGACGAGGGAGTCCACCGACAGATAGTCGTCGGAAAGGCGGTAGACCGGTCCGTGATTGGCAAGCAGATAAGCCTTGCCGTCGTAATCCTGAAAAGCTCCGATGTCCCAATGCCGCAGTTCCTTACCGTTATATTTCATCGGACCGACAAGGCGGTATTCACCGTTGATTTCATCACTCACCGCCACCGCCGTTCGCTGGTCTCGATAGCCCATGTCGTCGGTATGCATCAGCATCACGTATTTGCCGGTCGACGGGCAGCGCAGCACCTTCGGACGTTCGCCCACACGGTTCGGACCCAGGATGCCGTCGGGCTGAACGGGAAGGACGATGCGCTCGAAGGTCCAGTTCACCAAATCCGGCGATGAATAGCAACTGAATCCCGCAAACGCATTGGAATTGTCGCTCTTGTATTCACCGAACAACCACCATTTTCCGTCCTCATATAGCATGTTTGCACCATGCGCATTCACAGGCGAACTGTTCTGGTCATACCAAGCCACTCCGCTCACTATCCACTGGGCAGATAAAGTCTGGCACATTCCGAATATAATGCAAATCAATGCTATGGTCTTTTTCATGTCATTTATTGATTAGTTTCAGACATTCTTGGGGAGATAATTGCCTCCAAAAAACATAATATCCGCTATATGACTGCAAAAATACGTTTTTTTTCGTTACATACCACCACGAAGAATCATAAAAAAACATAATGAACGGATTATATAAGTTTTTTTTCTTAACTTTGCATCTTAAGAGCAAGCCATTCATCTATGTCAAGTCGAAAGGGCATTGCTCTTCCAACAGATATTTGAAATGATCAAGTCATTACATATTGAAAACTACGCACTGATAAGCCGTTTGGACATCCGGCTTCATGAAGGATTTTCAGTGATTACCGGCGAGACGGGTGCCGGAAAATCCATTATTCTCGGTGCCATCGGTCTGCTCAAAGGTCAACGAGCCGACTTGAAAGCCATCAAATCGGGAGAGAAGCGCTGCGTAGTTGAAGCCCTCTTCGATGTCGCCCAATATGGTCTGACCGATTTCTTCGAGCGCAACGACCTCGACTTCGACGGAAGCGAATGCATCATCCGCCGTGAGCTCACGGCATCGGGCAAGAGCCGTGCGTTCATCAACGACACACCCGTCACCGCCGCACTGCTGAAGGAGATAGGCGACAAGCTCATCGACGTACACTCACAACACCAGAACCTGCTGCTCAACACGGAGAACTTCCAAATCAACGTGCTCGACATCATTGCAGCATCCCATAATCTTATCGACGAATATGCCGGTCTCTACAGGGAATGGCGCCGTCTGCAGTCGGCACTCTCCAAAGCCATCGACGAGTCGAAGCGCAGCCATGAGGACGAGGACTACTGGCGTTTCCAGTTCGGCCAGTTGTCTGAGGCGTCGCTTTCCGACCCATCCGAGCAGGCCGCCCTGGAGGAGGAGTCAGAGATGCTCGAGCATGCAGAAGAGATATGCAGCCAGTTCTTTGAAGCCAGCCAGCTGCTCAACGGCGACAACAACGAAAGCGGAAATGTCATCACCGCCCTCCGACGTGCAGCCGACTGCGTGGCGTCGGTGGCAGACAAGTTCCGTGATGCCGAACCCCTGTTGGAGCGCATGCAGTCCAGTTATATAGAGCTGAAAGACATAGCGTCCGAAATCGAATCGGTGTCAGAGCAGGTGGAAGCCAACCCAATGCGTCTGCAGCAGGTGCAGGACAGACTGAACACCTTCTACACCCTTGAGCGCAAGCACAATGTCGACACCATAGAACAGCTCATCGCCATACGTGACGAACTCGACGCGAGGCTCAATGCCATCGACCACAGTGAGGAGCTCATCGACGAGCTTCGCCAGAAGTCAGAACAGGCCCGTGCCAAGGCGGTGGAGAAAGCCCAAGGGCTCTCTGCCATGCGAACCGCGGCAGCCGTGAAAGTGGAGAAACTGATGGTGGAACGTCTGCAGTCGCTCGGCATGCCGAACGTGCAGTTCCGCATACAGGTCCACTCCGACTACGACCGTCTGTCGGTAAACGGTGCCGACTCCGTCACCTTCCTCTTCTCAGCCAACAAGAACGGTGCCCTGCAAGACGTGGCGAAAGTGGCGTCGGGAGGCGAAGTGGCGAGAGTGATGCTCTCCATCAAGTCGCTCATTGCCGATGCGGTGAAGCTCCCCACCATCATCTTCGACGAGATTGACACCGGTGTGTCGGGAAAGATAGCGGAGAAGATGGCGGAAATCATGAAGTCGATGGGAGCCAACGGGCGTCAGGTGGTCAGCATAACACACCTGCCTCAAATCGCCGCGCTGGGCAGCCACCACTACAGGGTTTATAAAGACGAGGACGGCGACACCGCCACCTCGAATATCTGCGAACTCAAAACCGACCAGCGTGTCGACGAGATAGCGCATATGCTCAGCGGCTCATCCATCACTGATGCCGCCATTGCAAACGCAAAAGAGCTGTTGTTTAAATAAGAATCCAATAAAACGATAATACGTGACTATAATTCGATAATACGTGATAATGATGAAAAAAATCAATATTTTCCTGGGACTGTTCATGATGACCCTGACAGCCGTCGCACAAGAAACCGGTTTGCCGGGATGGTATAAGAAAGTGCAGAAATCCATCATGAACATAGTGGCATACGATGAGAATCAAGAGATGATCCACGAAGGCGTAGGGTTCGTGGTAAGCACCGACGGCATGCTCATCTCCAACTACAACCTGTTCAAGGACGCCTACAGCGCAGTGGCCATTGACAGCAAAGGCAAGAAATACGAAGTAGAGCGTATCCACGGAGCCGACAACATCTACGGCATCGTGCGATTCTCCATCAACGCCGAGAAGACCACCCCCGTGAAAATCGCCTCAGCCACCTCCGTCAACCGCGGTGCAGAAGCCATATCCATCGGGCTGTTCAAGTCGAAGCCCAACGTGGTTCCGGCATGGACTGTGGAGAAGAAAGACCTGATTGACTCGCAATACGGCTACTATACACTCTCCGGAGCCTTCGACAAGAGCCAGGAAGGACTCGGGGCATTCACATCCTCGGGCGAACTCATAGGAATCATACAGTCGGCAGTGAGCAACAAGAGTGGGGTGATCGACGCATCTATGGCATTGTCGCTATCCATGGCAGCCATACAAAGCCGCAACGCAGCTCTATCGCTCAACAGCATACACATCAAGAAAGCGCTACCCGACACGGCGGAAGAATCGCTCGTCTACCTCTTCTTCAGGTCCACCACAGCCGACGACGCAGAATACATGGACCTGTGCGACCAGCACGTGCAGAAATTCCCCGACAACGCCGAGGGATATTTCAAACGCGCGACACCGCTCATCGACCTCCACCGATTCGACGAGGCGGACCAGTGTCTTGAAAAATATATAAGCCTTGCAGCCGATAAGCCGGTGGCATATTCCAACACCTCGCAAATCATCTATTCCAAACTCCTCTTCCAGCCCGAGCCCAAGTACGACAAATGGAGCTTCGACACATCGCTCGAACTCATTGACAAGGCGATAGACGGCATGAGCGCACAGATTTCAGCCGAGACGGATGAAGAGAAGCGCATCCCGCTGGAGAAGCAGCAGAACGAATACATCATCCAGAAGGCAAAGATTCTCAGTGCTAAAGGGGACCACCGCAGTGCCATAGCCCTCTACGACGGAATCAACCAGACCCGCTTCCGCGGCCCGTCCATCTTCATGGCAAGCAGCCTCGAGCATGGAGCGGCAGGCGACAGCCTCGACGTGCAGATAGCACTCATCGACTCTGCGCTCGCACAATTCCCCACCCCACTGCCAGCCGACGCAGCCCCTTACGTGCTGCAGAGGGCACGGCTCTACGAAGCGAGCCAACTCTACAAGCAGGCAGTAGCAGACTTCAACACCTTCCTCTATCTGAAGAACAACAAGGTGAACCACTCGTTCTACTACGACCGCAGTCTGCTTGAAACCAACGCGCGGATGTACCAGCAAGCCATCGACGACATCAACATGGCAATCAGCCTCGCACCCGACAATGCCAGCTACTATCTGGAGAAAAGCTCCATATGCCTCAGAGTGAGTCAGATAGACGAAAGCATTGAAGCTGCACGCAAATGCATAAGCCTCGCGCCAGAAGTGCCCGACGCCTACAGAATGCTCGGATATGCACTCGTGCAGAAAGGCGACAAGGCCGAGGCACTCAGGAACCTCGAAAAAGCAAAACAACTGGGCGACCCCAATGCACAGGACATCATCGACAGATACCTGAAATAAAAAAAGCAGCAAACCATTTTCAAATACAAACATACTTTTCACACTATGCACCACGTCGACCATTCCATCATAACCAATTCGGTTGAACGACTGGCGGATGTCAACACCCTTTCGAAACTCTTCGACAAGGACTCACGTATCTTCCGTATGCCTTCAGAGAAAGTTATAAGCGAAATCGTGGACATCGCAAGAGACATCATATTCCCATACCACTACGGAGAAACACCCGTATATGCCGACACTCTCAAATACTACATAGGAGTGAGAGTCGACAAACTCTCACGACTGCTTGGCAAACAGATAGCCATCAGCCTCGAATATGAGGAGGAACAGTGCAAGGACTCCATTGAACGGGCAAAGCAAATCACATCCGAATTCATCAACTGCCTGCCAGACCTCAGAGCCATCCTCACCACCGACGTTCAAGCGGCCTACGACGGCGACCCGGCTGCCAAAAGCAACGGAGAAATCATAGCATGCTATCCCGTAATAAAGGCATTGATGAGCTACCGGATGGCACACCAACTGCTCCTGCTCGGAGTGCCACTCATTCCGAGGATGCTCACGGAGATGGCACACTCCGAAACGGGTATCGACATTCATCCGGGAGCACAAATCGGTGAGTCGTTCACCATCGACCACGGCACGGGAGTGGTCATCGGAGAAACATGCGTCATAGGGCGCAACGTGAAAATCTACCAAGGCGTCACACTCGGGGCAAAGAGCTTCCCGCTCGACGAAAACGGAAACCCCATCAAGGGCATACCACGCCATCCAATCCTGGAAGACAACGTGGTGGTTTATTCCAACGCCACTATCCTCGGACGAATCACAATCGGAAAAGGAGCGGTCATCGGTGGCAACATTTGGGTCACCAAGGATGTGCCGCCTGGAGGACAGGTCATACAGAACCCGGCGAAACGCAAAGGATGCAACGACTGACATTCACTTCTCCTCTAAACGCTCAAACGGCCGAATACCAACAAAACTGCCGATAAGAGCAAACATAATCCAAACACATTCAACGAAAATAACATACAAACATAATAATGGAATTCAAAATTGTAGCAAAAACTTTCCAAGGCCTGGAGGAACTGCTTGCCAAGGAACTGACCGAACTGGGAGCCAACAACATAGAAATCGGCAACCGAATGGTTTCTTTCACCGGTGACAAAGAGATGCTGTATCGCGCCAACTTCTGTCTGCGCACAGCAGTGAAAGTGCTGAAACCGATAAAGGAGTTCAAAGCCACCGATGCCGACGAAGTCTACGAAGTGGCAAGAAACATGGAATGGTCGGACTATATGGACGACAAGATGACCTTCCTGATCGACTCCGTGGTGTTCTCTGAGAATTTCCGCCACTCCAAGTTCGTGGCATACAGGGTGAAGGACGCCATCGCCGACTATTTCCGCGACAAGACGGGCGAACGGCCGAACGTGAGCATATCCAATCCCGACATCAGGATAAACGTCCACATCAGCGAGGACAATGTGACCATTTCGCTCGACAGTTCCGGGGAAAGCCTTCATAAGCGAGGCTACAGGGTAGGCACCGTGCCGGCTCCTCTCAACGAGGTGCTTGCAGCCGCACTCGTCATGATGAGCGGATGGGACTGCCAGTGCAATCTCATCGACCCTTTCTGCGGGTCGGGCACCATTCTGATTGAGGCTGCACTCATCGCCATGAACATCTACCCGGGAGTGTTCCGCGACGAATTCGGATTCGAGCGCTGGAAAGACTTCGACGAAGACCTCTTCGAGAAAATCTATAACGACGACAGCAAGGAGCGCGACTTCGACTATAAAATCTACGGATACGACATCAACCGCAATGCAGTGGCTACCGCCATCGAAAACGCCAAAGCGGCAGGTGTGATTAGGGTGGTCGACATACAGCAGCAGGACTTCTACGAATTCGAGCAGCCAAGGGAGAAATCCATCATCATCACCAATCCCCCTTACGGAGAGCGGATCACAACCGACGACATAATCGACCTATACAAGACGATAGGCAGCCGTCTGAAGCAGAATTTCGTGGGCAACGACGCATGGATTCTCAGTGCCCATGACGAATGTTTTGCAGCCATCGGTTTCCGCCCGTCTACGAAGATTGCCCTCTACAACAGTTCCATCCCATGCGAATTCCGTAAATACCAGGTGTTCGACGGCAAGCTGAAGGACCTACGTGAGGAAGGCTACGACATCAAGTCGGACGAGGAGCGTCGGCGCAACGCCCGCTTCAAGCCACATAAGATGAAGGACGACAGCACGTTCGACGGCAACTCATGGCGTGGCGAGGGTTCGAAGGACAACGAGCATTACTTCAAGTCGCGCCCCGACCGCAAATGGGGCAAAGGGGATGACAAGGGCCGCAGGAAACCATTGGTGGAAGGCGAGGACGAGCCGCGTCTGAACCGCCACAACTTCAAATGGGGCGACCGGTCCGCCAACTACCAGACAAGCGACTACAACCAGTTCGACCGCGACGAGATGACAGAACAGAGGAAATCATCACATAAACCCGACAGACGACCAGCCGACGGCAAAGGTTTCGGGAAAGGGGGAAAGAAAGGCGACAAATTCCGCGACAGCAAGAAAAGCGGAAAGCGGAGCCATGAGGAAAACCGACGTCGACACGACTCCAACGCCAAATCGGAGAAACGCAACAGCAAATGGGGATTCGACAGCGAAGGACGGCCGTTCAGAAGAGACGACGACTGACACAATTTTCCATTACTGATGCAATTAAATAAGGTTAAGAAAACTCCGAAAGTCCGATAAAATAACCGAAGTTTTTTTACCGTACAACAATAATTCCAAACCACAATTTCATAGAAAACCACTAAAGCAAAAGCATATGAAAATCCTCCTTCTTGGCAGCGGCGGACGTGAGCATGCACTCGCATGGAAAATCAGCCAAAGCCCCAAAATCGAGAAACTGTTCATCGCACCCGGCAATGCCGGCACCAGCCGCATTCCACAGAACGACAAGACGGGCAAGAGCGGATTCTGCCCTACAGAAAACGTGAATATCAAGGCCGACGATTTCCCTGCCATCGCCAATTTCGCAAAGGCGAACGGAATCGACATGATTGTGGTAGGTCCTGAAGACCCGCTGGTGAAAGGCATTTACAACTATTTCCAGAACGACACGAACCTGATGAACACACCCGTTATAGGCCCGTCGAAAGCAGGTGCCACACTCGAAGGCTCCAAGGAATTCGCCAAAGGGTTCATGCAGCGTCACGGCATCCCTACAGCGGCATACCGCGCTTTCAACGCCTCACAACTGCAGGAAGCCTATGCTTTCCTCGAATCGCACAATCCGCCATATGTGCTGAAAGCCGACGGACTCTGTGCCGGAAAGGGTGTGCTCATTCTGCCCGACCTCGAATCGGCGAAGAAGGAACTGTCGGAGATGCTCGGAGGCATGTTCGGTCAGGCAAGCGCCACAGTGGTGATTGAGGAATTCCTCAGCGGAATCGAATGCTCGGTGTTTGTCATCACCGATGGCAAGGACTACAAGATTCTTCCTGTGGCAAAGGACTATAAGCGTATTGGCGAACACGACACCGGTTTGAACACCGGAGGCATGGGCAGCGTGTCGCCGGTGCCGTTTGCCGATGAGGAGTTCATGAAGAAGGTGGAAGACCGCATCATCCGTCCGACGGTGGAGGGACTTTCTTCGGAAAGTATTGACTATAAAGGTTTTATCTTCCTCGGTCTGATTAAGGTGGACCGTCCTTATTCATGTGCAGAGGCAGGCGACCCTATGGTCATAGAATACAACGTGAGGATGGGAGATCCTGAGACAGAAACCGTGATGTTGCGTCTGAAAAGCGACATAGTGGACCTGTTCGAGGGTGTTGCCCAAGGCAATCTGTCGGAGAAGACCGTAGAAATCGACTCCCGTGCTGCAGTTTGCGTCATGCTCGTGTCGGGCGGCTATCCTGAGCACTACGAGAAAGGTTTCCCAATCAGCGGCATCGACACCGTTGACGGCTCCGTCGTATTCCATGCCGGCACAGCCGACCGCGACGGCCAGGTGGTCACTGCCGGAGGACGCGTGATTGCAGTCAGCTCTTATGGCGCCACGAAAGAGGAAGCGCTGCAGAAGTCCTTCTGCGAAGCGCAGAAAATCCAATTCGAGAAGAAATATTTCCGCTCCGACATCGGTGCCGACCTATAACCACATTTTCATCCACTCTACCCTGACCCAACATGCTTCAGACCTACGCACGCAACAGGCTTGTATGGCCCCTGTCATTAGGATTCACACTTATCACATGGGTGCTGAACGGATGGTTCGGACTGGGAGGCAAGATGCCACATCAGATTATCATATCACCCTTCTTCGACTATGCAATCGGACTGGTGGTATGTGCAGCGGCAGTATATATGCTTGCGGAAATCAACACACGATTCGCATTCCTGAGCAACACCGACCGTACCATCAGCCTCACATTCATGCTGCTTATAGCAATGGCTATGTTCATGCATCCGCTGCAGAAATCACACTTAGTGATGATTTGCTACCTCATCGGCTATCTGCTCCTGTTCGAGACATATCAGTCGAGAAAAATACCCATTCTCGCTTTTTCCGCCAATCTCGCATTAGGACTGGCATCACTCGTGTGCCCGCAGATATTATGGCTCATAATCGCCAACCTGATATCACTCGTCATTCTCAGGGCATTCGGACTCAAGCCTCTCGTGGCGTCATTCCTCGGAATACTGCTGCCATACTGGTTTTGGGGGATTATATCCTACGTGATTGGCGACATGACGGCATTCAGCAATCATATCGACCAGATCAACGCATTCGGTGGGGCTGGTCTGGAAATACTCAGTTCCAAGCAGCAATGGGCGTTCTGGCTCGTGGCTGTGGTGTTGGTGGTGGGAGGCATCGACTTCTTCATCAACATCCACATGAACCGCAGCCGCACACGCATCAACTACTACGTCGTGTGCTTCCAAGGTGCGTTCATCCTGCTATATATGTGGGCAGAGCCGGAGCAATACATGAATCTTCTGCCACTGTGCATGATAAACGCGTCGATGCTTTGGGGAAGGCTCTGCTCTTTCTCCAAAGGTCGCATCTACGACGTCACTTGGACCGGGGTGGCTATAGCCTGGTTCATCACAGCGTTATTTATAAAGTAGAAAGGGATTGACGTGGAGGGGCTCGACCAGTTTTTCATAGATTACGGTGCGGTGGGCATGTTCGTATGCGCCTACATTGCGGGGTCGTTCATCCCGTTCAGTTCCGAAGCGGTGCTCGTGGCATTGCTCGCCACCACAAGCATCAATCCCTGGACCACACTGCTCTCCGCATCGGCAGGCAACATACTGGGTTCGATGACCAACTACTACATCGGCACCAAAGGGAATGTTGACAAGGTGGCTCGCATCTTCAGGGTGAACCCCATCCGGCTGCAGAAAGTGAAGATGTGGACCGCCAAATATGGCGGATGGATAGGCATTCTGGCATTCCTGCCAATCATCGGGACATTGATTTCCATATCACTCGGGCTGCTGAAATGCAACCCGCTTGTCGTGCTGCTCACCACGTCAGTGGGAAAATTCGTGAGATATTACGTAATTGTGCTTGCAATGGGAGTGCTATGACAGATGCTAAATCTCTCGCACTTACGCATCATTGATGTCATAGTGCCTGCAATAGAAGTGCTATGACAGGACGACTTCCCTTATCTCATTGTTTTTCATAGGAAGGATTTCGGGTATTTCCTTATCATACATCACCGCCTGGATAAATCGGCAGAAGAGCCCGTGGCTGATTGCCAGCACCTTCTTTCCTTCATAGGTGGAACGCACAAAATCGAGAAACAGCTTAGCCCTGTTGCGAAGGGCACTTACACTTTCGGCATCTGCCGGAATCTTTATCCTCGTCACTCCGTCGGCTATCATCCCGGTGGCACTGCCCCACCCCCGTTCACGGAGCAAGGTGGTGGTCATCAAGGCTGGCAACGACGGGATTTCATGCTTGAGCAAGTCATAGGTGTCGGTGCAACGCTTCAAGTCGCTGCACAACACGGCATCCACCTCCAACGCCGCCACCGAATCGGCCGACTCCACGGTCTGGCGCTTGCCCTCTGCCGACAGCACACCCGGCATATGCCCCTGAAGGATATGCTTCACGTTTTCCTCCGTCTCACCATGACGGTAGAGATAAAGCCGGATCATTGCAAAAAATTAAGTTGATTATGAGTCTTCGCGATGGCGCTTGAATGCGAGGGTCACGACGTCGACGCCCATCTTGCGGAGTCCTTCCTTGATTTCGGCCTTCACCACGTCGACCTTTTCCATGTCGTCGAGCGATAGATGGGCAGAGAGTTCCACCTCTTCGGCGTTGTTGGTCCATATGTTCAGATGGCGGTAGTTCTTCACGCTTTCGTTGAGCTTGATGGTACTGATAATCTGCTCAATCTCCAGTCCGTCGGGAAGCATGTGGAAACCGCGCTTGATGAACACATAGAGCACCTTCACTGCCACCACTGCCGTCACTATCGCAATGAGCATAGTGACGTAAGGGTCGGAATTGATGAGTTCCTCGTTCATCAACAGCATAATTCCTGCCACAAGAGCGGCAGCGGAGATGAGTGTGCCCACAACGGAGTTGTCGTAGACGGTCTTGCATGCCACTGTCTTCGACTCAGCACGCTTGAGAAGCATCACGCTCAAGCCGTTCACAATCACTCCGGCCAGTCCGCCTATGATAAGTGGCATGTCGTTTACAAGCAACTGGTCATTGTCCACACGATTGAACCCAAGCACGAAGAGCACACCAGTCAGCAACAATGCAATAGGCAGGCTGACAGTGAGCATTGCGGCACTGTAATGCTTATACACATCTGCCTTGTATTCATAGCTTGGAATCTTTCTCAGCTTCAGCGAGAAATATGCCTGCAGAAGCAGAGGCACGTTGAACAAGGCAAACAAAGCCACACCATAAAGTGCATTGCCGCCCGACATTATGCCAAGCGCTATGCCTGCTATTATCAGCAGAACATTCAACATGATGCTGATGACTACGTTGCGACGGGACTTCGACGAACGGCCCGATGAACTTTTATGACTGCTTGAACGATGCGATTTTCTCGATTTCTCCGATTTGGATTCTCCGCTATGGGAATGATGATGCTTGTGTACTGATATTTCTTCAGACATGGCTTATACAGGAACTGAAAAGTATTATTAATTCGTTTGTAATATAAATGTAGTGCAAAGGTAATGAATTTTTAATAATTTACTCAATGAATTAAACTTTTTATTGGTTATTTATGTCCTAAAAATTGTACATAAGGCAAAATAATTATAAATTTGCATTGTTTTAGAGGTTTTATGACACAAACCTCACATTTAAAAAGAACATCTATTTTAATCTAATCTTAAAAATACTGCAATTATGAAAAAGTTTTACATTTACATGATGTCAATACTGCTCATGGCAGCCGGAACAATGACATTCACATCATGCGACGACGACGTGATGGACGCCATCGACCTCTCCGGTGAATGGGTGGGCAACATGGGAACGGCAATCAATATCGAAGGATATGATTTCTTCCCTGTAAGCACATATATAGCATTCTACAGGACTTCTTCCACGAGGGGATATGGCGAGCAAATCGACTATTTCGAGTATGGATGCCCTTACCATCATCAGAACTACTACTTCCGATGGTATATACGCAACAGAACACTATACATGGAATTCCCGGCTGATCATCTTCTCGATATCGCACTCTACGACTACGACTTCTACTACAGCCACGGAATGAAGTGCATGTCATTCACAATCGACGGTGTGCCTTACGGGCTATACAAAGTGAATGACTACTACAACTACTACGGCTACTACTACGACAACTACTATGCGCCAGAAGACTGGATTTGGTGGAACAACGGAGGTTGGTACGACGACGGATACTATAACTACTACACTCCTTGGGGATACTACTCCAAGCAGCGCGAACCGGGCAATGCAGACACACCTACTCGTGGAGAGAAGGTGGGAAGAGTCTCCACTCAAGGACTGGAGGGATTCTCTGTCAAGCGCGACTTCTCACGAGTGAAACCAATCACATCGCTCAACACAGAAAAAGAAGAATAAAAACCATCAGATATAAATTAAAAAGGGCATGCCGTTTTTGGCATGCCCCTTTTAATTATATAGAATCTATAATTGCTAGAACATCTAGAATATCTAGATTTGCTAGAACGTCTAGAATTTCTAGAGAATCTAGCCTTTCTCTCTCAAATCATTTCGCTATCACCAGGAAGTATTTTTTCTTTCCCTGCTGCATGAGCAGATACTTGCCGTCGAGCAGGTCGTCGGAAGTGAGCAACTGGTTGGCATCAGCCAGTTTCTCCTTGTTCACACTCACTCCACCCCCTTGAGTCAGTTTACGCATCTCGCCTTTCGATGAGAAAATCGGAGCGTGGTCGGTGGCAAGTTCGATGGCTTTCACACCGGCTTCAAACACAGCCTTGTCGACCTCGAAATGGGGAACGCCGTCAAACACATCGAGCAGAGTCTGCTCGTCGAGTTTCTGAAGCGACTCCTTTGTAGACTTGCCGAAGAGGATGCCAGAAGCCTCTACCGCCGTCTCATAGTCTTCCTGAGAGTGGACCATCACAGTCACCTCCTGAGCCAGACGACGCTGGAGCACTCGGCGGCCCGGATCCTGGTCGTGCTCTTCGATGAGCGCATCGATTTCCTCCTTTGGAAGTGAAGTGAATATCTTTATGTATTTCTTTGCGTCCTCGTCGGCCACATTAAGCCAGAACTGATAGAACTGGTAAGGCGACGTGTAGTTGCGGTCGAGCCATATGTTGCCCTTTTCCGTCTTGCCGAACTTGCGGCCGTCGCTCTTTGTCACCAGCGGACAGGTCAGAGCGAAGCACTCCTTGCCCGACATACGGCGGATCAGTTCCGAACCTGTTGTGATGTTGCCCCATTGGTCGGCACCGCCAAGCTGCAGACGGCAGTTGTAGTGCTCGCACAGATAGTAGAAGTCATATCCCTGCAGCAGCTGGTAGGTGAATTCGGTGAACGACAGGCCGTCGCGTGCCTCACCGTTCAGACGTTTCTGAACCGACTCCTTAGCCATCATGTAGTTCACCGTGATGTGCTTGCCGATATCGCGTGCGAAATCGAGGAACGTGAAATTCTTCATCCAGTCGTAGTTGTTCACCAGTTCCGCCTTGTTAGGGGCGTCGCTGTCGAAGTCGAGGAATTTGCTCAACTGCGCCTTTATGCATTTCACGTTGTGGGCGAGTGTTTCCTCATCGAGCAGATTGCGCTCCTGGCTCTTGCCCGACGGGTCGCCTATCATTCCGGTGGCGCCGCCTACCAACGCAAACGGCTTGCCTCCGCAACGCTGATAATGACGTAGCATCATCACACCGCAGAGGTGACCGATATGAAGTGAATCGGCTGTGGGGTCTATACCCAGATAGGCAGCCACGTTCTTCTCTTTTTTCAGTAATTCTTCTGTGCCCGGCATCATCTGGTGGATCATACCGCGCCATTCAAGTTCTTTTACAAAATCCATCGTTAATATATATTATAAATTTCTCTTTATACTTTTTTGGCTATATTCGCATTGAAGTAGTCGGTGTTGCCCGTCACGTCCTCAATCACCTTGATAAACGGAGGGAACTTGATTTTCTCCGGATGTTTCACACCCGCTATCTCCAGGATGTTAAGCCCGTCGTTGCGGTCGAGGAAGGTGTCGAGTTCGAAGTACTGCTTTTCCCACACGAAGTTCTTTCGTATCTTGCGTATGGTCTCGCGTGTGTGGTCAGCCTGCTGCAGGAGGGTAACATACTGATAAGGGCTTATCTGGCGTTCGGTTTCGATTTTCTCCGTTTCCGACACTTTCTTCGTCACACTCTGGAAATAGACATAACTGCCTTCCCAGCCGCGTTTTCTCAGACGCACCTCGGTGTCGGGGTTGGAGATGAGATAAGTCTGTATGATTTCCGACTCTGTGGTTTCGGGCAGTTCGCCTGTCACTTCCACCACGTATTTGCGTTCCTCGTCAACAGATGTAGGCAATCCCAGCACGTTGGATATCTCGTTGATCACCGCACGCAGCTTCTTTTCGAAGTCAGTGCGGTTGTCTATGATTCTCAGATGTGGATGACCGTTCCAAGCGGTGATGAGTTTCATGTCGAGCATGCGTGCCGTCTTGGCGTCTTCGCTGCGTGCCGCATTGTTCTCAGTGGTGTAGAACTCCTCGGCTCCGTTGGCGGCACTCACCAGATGCAGCACTGCGTCATAGCGTGAGTCGCGCAACTGGATGGTGTTTGTGCCGATATCATTCATCAGAGCCTGCCAAGTCTCCTCTGGCAGATAGGTGGATATGTCCATAGTGCCACGGTCGCACACAATCAGAGTGGGCTTACCGCATTTCTTAGCCACCTCCATGAAGCGTTCCTCCATATGGAGCTGCATCTGAAGAGTGGCCTTCTCTGCCTGGTAGTGGTAGTCGCGGTCGTCAGTCAGATAGTTTACTCCTGCCTGTATGCATAGTGTTGGAATTTCGGGAAGGGTGAACACCTGATATCCTAGTCCGGAAAAATGCTCGATGATGCGGACCATCGCTGTGGTCTTACCTGCACAAGGGCCGCCGGTAAGCACGATTTTAGTAATCTCATTCATGTCTGTTGCTGCCTTTGAGAGTTAGAATATATTCAAATGAGAATTAGCATATATATTCAAAAATATGTTGGTTCTCAAACGAATTACAAAGTTACGACATTTTATCTACAATAAAAAATTAACAACAAAAAACTTAACTCCCCACCTCCCGGAAATCCTGGAAAGCCCGGAAAGCCCGGATCGCCCGGAAATCCCATCATGCCCTCAAAAAAAATCAAAAGGTGTGGAGCAAACGCCCCACACCTATACTTAAATCCTGTAAATAACGGTCATTTAAGCCGTTACCACAGGTTGCCCCAGGCGGAATTATCATCCTGGACATCATTGCGGTCTTTGCCCTCGGCTATGCCGGGGCCGTCGCCTTCGCCTTCCTCCAATGATTTACATACCATATTCAAGAGTTCAGAAGTCTGAACATCCATCAGAGGAGTCTTGTAAATTTTCTTTTCCATATATTATTATTGTTTGTTTTCAATATAGAAGTCATGTGGATTCGGGCAGACGGAGCCGAAAGGGCGTCCGTCTGCCGAAAAGCAGTTTATCTGATTATCACTTTCTTTCCACCCACGATGTAAACTCCCTGAGGAAGTCCTTCGAGAGTCATGGCATTCTTGCGAACGAGTTGGCCGCCCACCGTGTAGACATCGCCACCAAGTTCCACTCCGTGTTCGAGATCAACGATGCTGGTTGCGTCGCCATCAACCACGCGGATATTGAACGACTTGACAGAACTGGTTTCAGGCCCATGGAAGAATGCACGGAACGGAGCCACTGTCAGTCCGGTTGCATTTGTGGTGCTTGCCTTCCAGAACTTGTCCTGAGCCACGTAATAGAGGCCTGCGGCATCATCACCAGTAAACTGAGTGGACGTGTATACACCTTCAAGGCTCCAGCCGTCGAAGTCGACACTTGACGAGCCCTGCTCAGCAGTTGTGGTAGCCACTGTTCCCGAACCTGCCATTGTTGCAACGGCCTGTGAGTTGAGAGTGGAGAACACAACCGGCGTGTTGGCAGGTACGGTTGCCACTGGAGTGAAGCTCATCCAGTTCACTTCGTCCTCAACCACCTTGTTCATTGTGTAGAACCGTACGTTTTCATCAGAAGCAACCTGATAAGGCAGAATCAGCGTTCCCCATTCACGGTAGTTGGCTCCCTCATTGTAGGACGGCATATTTCTGCTATATGTAGCCGCTGTGGCGTCAAACGCCTTGGTATTGGTCAGTGCATTGCCGTCGGTAATCACAAGACTTGCACATGTTCCGCCGTTATCGGCATTAGGAACCGTTTCGGCAAACTGTCCACTGAGACCGTGGATAATCTTGTTTACACCTGTAGGATATACCTTCACGTTCTGAGCATTAGCATATTTATCTGCGTTGTCAAGATTTATTTCTGAACCACTTTCTGTACCCTTATCCTGCCAGAAGAAGTCCTGACGCACGAATGAATTGTCGGTTTCAGTAGCGGCAGTGGCTACATCGCCGATATATTCGAGGCGAACGTTCTTCATCTGGAAGTAGTTGCCTTCCGAACGAATACCGATAGTAGCCTGATGGTCAGCTCCCACTTCAGCAGCAGATGTATAAGTAGCGAACGCACGGTTCTCAGCGGTATTCTTAGTTGTTACCAATTCAGAAGCACCAATATCCATATTGGAAGGATTAATGAAGTTGAACAAAGGAGCAGAACCGTCTTCACGGAATCCGTCGGTTCCCATGTCGATGCTCAGTCGGTAAGCACCCTTAGGCAGATTGCTGATGGCCTGAGTCATGTCTATCAGTGTAATACCACCTGTCCAGATATTGAACACCTGGCTTCCTTCCTGAGTACGAACCCATATATCACCACCATCACTACCTTCGTAGTAGGTAGTCCATCCTGCAGGAGCGCGGTCGGTGACAGTTGTGTTCGTCAAGTCACCGTTCACAACGAGGCTTGTTGCGTCGCCACCATTCTGAGCAATCGTCTTGGCGTTCTTCAGTACGCTGATTGCAGCCTGACGTGCTTCAGCATCGGCAAAGCCGTTGAGGTCGGCTGTGCTGGCATAGTTGTCGGCATATTCGGTAATCGCACTCTTGGCGGCAGCAGTTGCAGCGGTATTGTCGTCAACAGCCTGTGCGGCTTCATAGGCGAGTTTGAACTCATCACCTACTATGCAGACGAGGTTCACGTTGTCGACAAGAATCTGTGCCGGAGCACTGCCTGTAGCAGTTCTTGTAAAACCGAATACCAAGTCGAAGTCTGTGGCGTTCTCTGTCACCTCAAATTCATATTCAAGTGTCTGGCTTGCAGAGGTAGTTTCACCCAAAGTCGTTGATGTCTCACCGAGTTTATAGGCGGAGAGGTTGTTCATATTTGCCAAATCACTGTTCCAATCGAAACTGAGTTTGTACTTACCCACCGGAAGCATCTTCAACTTGCTGGTGGTGAGGGTTGCTGCACTTTGCCAGTTGGCACGTACGTAGAGCACATCAGTATTGCTTTCATTCTTTGTGGTGATGAAAGCCCAATCGTCGGAGATATTGCTGTAGGATTCCTCCCATCCTGCAATGTCCTTCACGTTGGCAAGGCCGGTGATTGCAGCCTCTGTGCCGGAGAAGTCGAGGTTGTCGCCGAGGAAGCCCGCCATATCAATTTCTCCATATTGGTTCTGGCTGTATGCCACGAACGCAGCGTTCAGATAACCGATAGCAGTCTGTTCTGTATCATCGGTGTCCATCCATGTATCGGCAGCGTATGTGGTGCCTTCTGTTATGTTAAGGCTCTGGCAGCCTTCCACCATAGCCTTATAGCTCTTGAAGAGGCGGATAGACACGTCTGTGGCATCCATCTGGTCGTTGAGAGCCGAGGCTATGCTTGCATACTGAGCCACCTGTGAGATGTCGTCGAGTGCTTCTGTTGCGTCGTCCACCTTCTCGAGCAGGTCGGTCCATGCCTTTGCGCTCATGGTCAGGCGGCTGTAGTCGGTGCCGTCCTCAAGGTTGTAGTACTGCTCGAAGCGTTCAAGAGCGGCATGGAGTGTCGGGATGGAAGCCTTTGCCTGAGCAACCTGTTGTTTGGCTGTATTGATAGCATCAGGAAGCGTAGTTAGTGTCACTGTATTGAGGCTCTCGAAATCATCAGCTGCCTCACCGGCTGTGATGGCAGCCTGCAAAGCCTGCTGCTGCTCAGCGGTGAGATACTGGCTTGAACCAGCCAGCAGACCCTCAGCCTCTGCCACGAGATTGTCGCGGGTGGCTTTCAGGTTGGTCAAATCAGGCTGGTTGCTGTACACGATTGACAGAATCTGAGCGAAATGCCAGTTGGAACCGTTTTCATCCTTTTGAACACCGAATGTCAGGTTGTTGGTATTGCCAGAGCCTGTGAGATGTACATTCACGTCGAGTGTGGTCAGGTCGTTGAAGTCACGCACTGTGGCGAATGAAATCGGAGCACCCGTACGCAGTATGCTGCTTGGGTCGTTGAGGTCGCCGGCAAAGGCGAATGTGCGGTTAGCATCGCCATTGGTGGCCTCACTGTTGAATCCTCGACCTTCAGTAAACATGGCGGCGGCATACATACCCACCTGATAATAACCGGCAGGCAGGCCTTCTATCGTTTGATACAGCACTGTACCTGTAGTGGCACAAGTGGTTTCATAACTCTCTGCAAACGAAGGGATATCTGAAGGGCGGTTGGTCAGGAACTGGTCAGCTACGATACCGGCCGCCGAACCATCTTTCTTTTTCCAATCGCTATACACCTGCGAAGCCAGGAACGTGATGTCGAACTGGCCGTCAGCAGTAGTGATATATGTCATACCAGCATCGTAAAGGGCAGCCACCTGCGCTTCTATTGTAGCCACGTCAGTTGCATTGGCTACGTTAGAGGTCAAAGTTGTAAGAGTGTTTTGGAATGTTGTCAGTTCATCGCTTGCAGGCTGTCCGTCGGCAAGGTTGTCAATGATATCCTTATAATTATCGAAAGAAGCGTATGTTGCAGCAATCTGATTGGCTTGTGTCATACCTGCTTCTATGTTCGATATGGCTGTGTCGAACTCGGCTTCAGTAGTGAAGGCATCGTCGTCGTTGTCATTTGCATTGATGATAGTCTGCAGTTGGTTGGCAGCACCCGTGCGGAGCGTTCCACCGTCAACGAGAGCCTGTGCCTCTGCCACCTTGTCTGCGAGAAGGTCTTTGTAGGCTGCTAGTGGGTCGCCGTAAAACAGAAGGCCGAAACGGTCCCAAACAACCCAGTTACCTGTGGCACCAGTCATATTGATTCCGAGGTTCAGGGTGTTGTCTGTAACAGTGGTGCGAACCGTGTATTTTCCATGTGTACCAATAGCAGTCTGGTCATTGTTAGCTACGAGATACATACCAGTACCAGCAGCATCGCCAGCCTGCTGACGAATATTACCTGCATAGACTGACACTTCATACAGACCGTTCTCCAGTCCTGTCAGTGTCTGTTTCAAAGAACCTGTATAGTTAGCACTTGATACCCATGACCATTTTTCAACCATACCAATACCTGCCTTGTATGTAAAGGCGGTACCATCGGCATAGTTGCCGAAATCTCCCGTAGAAGTCCAGCCCGATGTGTTGCGATACTCAAATCCCGGATTGGTAATGGCATAAGTCATATCGGTAGGAGAACTTACGGATGCCAAGTCGTCCAAGTCGAATAGTTCAAACATACCGGCGATAACCCACGACTGCTTGAGGTCGAAGGTTCCGTCAAGACCGATTTCAATCTGTGTATTGTCGGCTGCAATGGTGAATTCAACGACGTTTCTGTACATCTTCGAGTCGAAGCAGTTGGCTCCTTCTGCCTGGCTGTTGGCATAGCCTCCAACACCTGTGATGCTGCCGAGTGTCTTAATAGGCACACTTGTATTTCCAGCAAAAAGGTTACATTGAGATTTTGAAACATCCGTGTCAGCATTCAATCCATAGCGGAAGAACGAGTAGTTAACCAATCGGTAACTACCTGCCGGAAGTGTGATGGTCTGTTTCAGGCTGTATGCAGTCTTTTCCAGACTTTCCCATCCTGCATAACATTCACTGGCATAACCTTCAGTATTATTTCCGCGCACTGGAGTATTAAAGTTGTTGACTGTCCAACCGTTTGTACCGTCTGACAGTTTAGCATTCGTGATATACTGGCTTGTGATGTCTCGCTGTGCCCATGCATTACCAGCAAAAGCAATCAGGGCAACGAGTGTCAATAAGAAATTTTTTGTTTTCATAATTGTTGTTTCCTTTCTGTTTTGTTAGTAATGTGAATTAAAATTGTGTCTGAACCACGGCTTTCACGCCTTCACCGCGCTTCATAAGAACCACATAGGCGTTGTTGCTCTGGTTTGTATTTCCGTTTGCAGCCACTGTATAATCGCGTATGCTACTTTCTGAGTCAACAGTGCTGGTATAGGTGTTGTCGGCGAACTGGTGGTAGTGACCAGAGAAATGCACGTGGTTGAGTGTCTTAGCCATGATAGCCACAAGCGGGTTCTTCTTCATAGTGTTAGCAGTAGCGGCATCATTATAGCTGTAGCCCGATGTGCTGCTGCCATATATGGAAGTGTTGCTCGACGTGATATAATTACCAGTGTTGTTTTGATCGAGCCACCAGCGGTTGATATCGCTGCCGGCAAGGAATGAATAGTGCTGCATCCAAACGCTTGCCTCCTCAGCATGGCTTTCCACGAAGGTGCTCAAATTGCTGATAATCGGATCCGGTGCATAGTAGGTGGCTGCTGATACCAAGCCGGGTGCACTGTGAGGTTTCTGGAACCAATAGTTGTTGGCACAATAGAAACGCACATCCTTATACTTGAAAGTGAAATGGCTCGGCTCGAAAGAGCGGTTGTTGCCGGTTGTGAAATAAGTGAGCGCACCGTCGCTGTCGAAATAACTGCTCCAATAAGAGTTATTGTTCTTTATCGCACTGATTGTTTGGTTGTCGGCATTATTGCCGCCTGTTGAACCATAAGTCACACCACGTTCTGTCCCATTATCCCAATAGTCAGGTGAGAAGTCGTGGTTGCCGGCGATAAAGATGAACGGAATGCCGGCGGTTTTGTAAATATCTGCCGTTGCACTGAGGAAGTTGCTATGCTTTCCATAGCTTCCGTCATCACCCTTGTCCTGATCGATGTCGCCAAGGCAGAACACGATGCTTGTCTTAGGAATAAAACTTGAAGGTAGACCATCAACGCCACTGAACGTCACCTTGCGGGTGCCGTCCTGGCCCATCGCAATGATGTTGTTGGTGATGGTTGTGAGATCTGCCACGCTCGTACCGTCATGACCGCTGCCCTGATTGGTATGGCAGTCGGAGATAAACACGGCGCAGAACCACACGTCTTCCACGAATCGGAAGCCGTAGGCCTTGTTGTTATAAGTGAATACTTCGAGTTCACCCGGCTCTATAAGGGTGGTCGTAGGGTTGGGCTTGATATCACTTGCAGTCACGGTTGAACCGTCAATCTGAACTGCTGTGATAAGCCCACTCAGACTCGTTCCCGCAGGCACGGTCACTGTGGTTGAACCGTCAATCGGATTCGTCTCCGACTCAAACGTGGCACCGTCTCTGTAGGTGAACGTCATCTGTGCCGACATGCTCAGCACACCGGCTGTCAGTGCGACTACAGTCGCAAAGACATGTCTTAGAAGTCTTTTCATGTTAGTTGTTAATAAAAATTGTTATTTGAATAGTTTTCAATCACAAGTAGTCAGTAGTCATCATCTCGACGCTATATGAATTTTTAAACAAACCTCAACGCCGGTCGTATTCCATTCCTTCAAACCATAAAGGTCCTGTCCTTACATATTCCATTCGTGCGCACCACGAATTAATTTGGCAAATTTAAGCATTTTTCTTTTATAAATATGTGCAAATTAGTAAAAAAACTACACGCCACCCTTTTTTTTAACATTATTGCAACATACTCTCCAACATCAAAAGAGAAATACAACTCAAAGAAGGGGAATGCATTCAGACGAGAAGACCCATTGGCTGGAAAGCAAAGGCGTCCGTCGGATTTCCGACGGACACCCATCTTTGGCTGTATCTCAACAGGATTACTTACGCAGACCGAGAGCCTTCACAATGGCACGATAGCGCTCAATGTCCTTGCGCTTCAGATAACTCAGCAAACGACGACGCTGACCTACGAGACGTACGAGCGAGCGGTTTGTCACATTGTCCTTGTGATTTGCCTTAACGTGCTCTGTCAGGTGCTGGATGCGGTAAGTGAAAAGTGCAATCTGGCTCTCGCAAGAACCGGTGTCGGTTGGACCTTGGCCATACTGGCTGAAAATCTCCTGTTTCTTAGCAGAATCTAAATACATGATAAATTGTTGATTAATAATTGTTTGCTATAACATCCTTCTGACGCCCAGCCGCCTTAATCACAACGGGATACGTCGTCGAATGCTCCGGATTTTCCGAAAAGCGAGTGCAAAGGTACAAAAAATTCATGAACTGAAAAAATAAATGGGGAAAAAAGAGTTATTTTAGTTGAAAGAAAGTTGAAAGTTGAGTGCAGAATGTTTTGAAAGACGAGAGTCGAGAGACGAGTGCAGGTAATAGAAAATAGGGGGACGAGGGACATTAATTTATTTTTTTAAGGACTATTGTTCAAATCCTCAGAAAAAAAGTGTATATTTGCAAGTTAAAGTATAAAGGTAAAAGATTATTTGGAAATTAAAAACGAAAAACTAAATGTCAGAAATCAGAAACATCGCAATCATCGCCCATGTGGACCATGGGAAAACCACGTTAGTCGACAAAATGCTGCTTGCCGGCAACCTCTTCAGGGAAAACCAGCAGACAGGCGACCTCATACTTGACAACAACGAACTGGAACGTGAGAGAGGCATCACCATTCTGTCGAAAAACGTGTCCATCAACTACAAGGGCGTCAAGATAAACGTGATTGACACTCCGGGACACAGCGACTTCGGAGGGGAAGTGGAGCGTGTGCTCAACATGGCTGACGGCTGCATACTGCTTGTCGACGCCTTCGAAGGGCCGATGCCTCAGACACGATTCGTGCTGCAGAAAGCCCTCGAAATCGGACTGAAGCCGGTGGTAGTGGTCAACAAGGTGGACAAGCCCAACTGCCGTCCGGAAGAGGTGTACGAGATGGTGTTCGACCTCATGTACAACCTCAACGCAACAGAAGACCAGCTCGACTTCCCGGTGATTTACGGCTCTGCCAAGCAGGGATGGATGGGACCGGAATGGGACAAGCCTACCGACAACATCGAATACCTGCTCGACACCATCATCAACACCATACCGGCTCCGCAAGTGCTCGAAGGCACGGCACAGATGCTCATCACATCCCTCGACTACTCCACCTACACCGGGCGCATTGCAGTGGGACGTGTGCACAGAGGCACACTCAAGAGCGGAATGAATGTGACCATCAGCCATCGCGACGGAAGCCAGGAGAAAACCAAAATCAAGGAGCTGCACACATTCGAGGGAATGGGACACAGGGCGACAGACAGCGTCAGCAGCGGAGACATATGCGCCGTTATCGGACTGTCGAACTTCGAAATCGGAGACACACTTTGCGACTTCGAAGAACCGGAAGCACTCCCTACCATCAGCATCGACCAGCCTACAATGTCGATGCTCTTCACCATCAACAACTCACCGTTCTTCGGCAAAGAGGGCAAGTTCTGCACATCACGCCATATCGCCGACCGGCTGGCACGCGAGCTGGAGAAGAACCTCGCACTGAAAGTGGAGCAGAAAGAGGGCTCCACCGACGAATGGGTGGTGAGCGGACGTGGAGTGCTCCACCTCTCGGTACTCGTGGAAACCATGCGCCGTGAAGGCTACGAACTGCAAGTGGGACAGCCGCAGGTGATATACAAGGAAATCAACGGACAGAAATGCGAACCGATTGAGGAACTCACCATCAATGTGCCGGAGGAATTCGCATCGAAGATGATCGACATGGTCACACGCCGTAAAGGCGAGATGTACTCCATGGAGCAGCAGGGAGACCGCGTGAACATTGAATTCGAAATACCGTCGAGAGGTATCATCGGACTGAGAACCAACGTGCTCACGGCCAGCCAGGGAGAGGCCATCATGGCTCACCGCTTCAAGAACTACCAGCCGTTTAAAGGCGAACTGAGCAGACGCACGAACGGCTCCATGATCTCCATGGACACCGGCACAGCTGTGGCATATGCCATCGACCACCTGCAGGACCGCGGCAAATTCTTCATACATCCGCAGACTGAGGTGTATGCCGGACAAGTGGTGGGAGAACACGTGCATGAGAACGACCTGGTCATCAACGTGACGAAAACCAAGCAGCTCACCAACGTCAGAGCGTCGGGAACCGACGAGAAGGCACGCATCATTCCGCCTATAGAACTCTCGCTCGAAGAGGCTCTCGAATACATCAAGGAGGACGAATATGTGGAAGTAACCCCGAAAAGCATGAGAATACGAAAAATAATCCTCGACCATCTCGAACGCAAACGAGCTAATAAGGAATAGTTTTTATAATCAAGAATTCTAAGATTTTAAAGAATTATTCATGCGGAATACATATATTTCTTTTCTAAAGTTTAGGTTTTATAGACGTCTTTTTTATGGAAAACAATTTTATATTTCCTGAAGAAACACGAGTATTATTGGGAATAGCATTTCATTACATAATGAACTTGGATGCGGATTCAAGGAGAAAGTATATCAAGATGCATTTGAAGTATTGTTAAAAGAAAACAGCATCCCATACGAACGGGAAAAACATATTAAAATGACATATCATAATGTTGAACTTAAACATGATTTCTTTTATGATTTCTTTTGCTACGATAAAATTGGAATAGAGATTAAAGCCTTGACAGAATTAACAGGCGAATGTGAAGCCCAATTAATCAATTACCTATATGTGGGAAAACACAAATTAGGACTTTTATTGAATTTTGGAACTACATCTCTTGAATTTAAGTTCTATCCAAACAAACAACTATTATAATCCCAACAATCATAAAAAACAAATTCCTAAAATTCCTGATAAAAACAAATTCCTAAAATTCCTAAAATTCCTGATAAAAACAAATTCTTGATATGGAACTAAAACGCGGACAGACAATACACTTGACCTCAGGGAACCTGACCTGCCAGGTCATTGAGGAACTTGGACGAGGCGGTCAGGGCATCGTCTACAAGGTAGAACTGGGCGGCAAGCAGATGGCGCTCAAATGGTATCACAACCCGCCTGACGACAAGTTCTACAAGAACCTGCAGAAGAACGTGGACGCCGGAGCGCCTTCCGACGCGTTCATTTGGCCCGAATTCCTCACACAAAAAGAATACGGAAGTTACGGCTACGTGATGAAACTGCGTCCGAGCGGCTATTACGAATTCGGACAGTATCTGCTCGCACGCCACCAGATAAAGTCGCTCTCAGCCATCCTCGCCGCAGCGATGAAGATATGCAACGGGTTCAAACTCCTGCACCGCCACGGCTACAGCTACCAGGACCTCAACGACGGCAATTTCTTCATCAGGCCTGAAGACGGAGACGTGCTCATCTGCGATAACGACAACGTGTTCCCACAAGGCGAGAAATCCGGAATCATGGGTAAAGCACGCTATATGGCGCCGGAGATAGTGGCTGGAGGAATACCCGACAAGTTCTCCGACCGCTATTCGCTCACCGTCATCCTCTTCATGCTCATTTACCTCAACCACCCGCTCGAAGGAGCCAAAGTGGCGGCTTGCCCGTGCATGACAGAGAGCAACGAGAAGAAATTCTACGGTAGCGAAGCACTCTTCATCTACGACACCGACGACCACTCCAACCTGCCGGTCAGAGGAGTCCACACCAATGTCATCAGGAGATGGCCGGCATTCCCGAAGATGCTGCGCGACGCGTTCACAGCAGAGCTCAGCCAGGCGAAACTCAAGAACCCGCAGAGCAGGATGATTGAGCAGGAATGGGAGAAGGTGATTGCGAAAGTGAGAGACACACTCGTGTATTGCTATGCATGCCGTCAGGAAACGTTCGTCAATCCGGAAGGCAAGACCGACAAATGCCTGGAATGCGGACGCGACGTAGACATCAGCCACCGGCTGAAATACGAAGACCGCTCCATAGTGCTCACACCATGGACCAACGTGTTTATCGACATGGACAACAAACCCGACATAAAGGTGCAAATCACCACTGCCGGAGAGCTGCATCTGCAGAACGTGTCGAACAACAGCTGGAATGTGGAGACACCAAGCGGAAAAATCAGAGTGGTCAATGTCAACGACTCACTGCCGGCAAGGCCAGGACTCAAGATCTCATTCGGCACCAGCATCGAGGGAGCACCCAACTCCAAAGCAATCGTAGAATAAAACAATTCCTAATTCCTAATTAAAAGAAAATTACTAATTATTTTAAACAAAAAATACATATGAGTTTAATTGATGTAGAAAGCGTTCCACGCAGAACGATGACCCTATTCTTCCTGATCGACACGTCAGGCAGCATGGAAGGCAAGAAAATCGGTGCCTTAAACGATGCAATTGAAAATATCCTGCCTATGATAGGCGAAATCTCCAACACCAACCCTGATGCAGAGATAAAAGTGGCAGCACTCGAATTCTCCAGCGACACCGCCTGGCTCTACGACGAGCCGAAAGACGCTGCCAACTTCGTGTGGCAACAAGTCAAGGCCGGCGGACTCACATCCCTCGGACAAGCCTGCATCGAGCTGGAAAAGAAGCTGCACCGCGACGGCTTCATGAAATCCGCCAGCGGATCCTATGCTCCTGCCATCATACTCCTCTCCGACGGTGGTGCCACCGACGACTACGACAAGGGGATTGACAAGCTCAAGACCAACAACTGGTTCAAGGCTGCAATCAAGATTGCCATCGCCATAGGCGACGATGCCGACAAGGAAGAGCTGAAGAAATTCACCGGCAACCTCGAAGCCGTGATTGAGGTCCACAACATAGAGGCCCTAAAACAGATAATCAGAGTGGTGGCTGTGACTTCCTCGCAAATCGGAAGCAAGAGCACATCTGCCACAGACACCACCAAGCAAGAGCAGGTGGTGGAGGAAATCAAACAGCAGATCGACAACGTAGACGGAGCTAACACCGCCGCCGACCCTGCATCTGCCGACGACGACTACTGGGATTAATCTAAAGAATATCTAGAATCGCTAGAATATCTAGAATCGCTAGAATGTCTAGAATATCTGGAATTTGCCAGAGCATCTAAAAAAAACTCTAAAATAATCCACCCAAATGCAGAACATCAACGTACATTGCCAGGGAGAAAGCCATAAAGCCACCGACAAACCGTGCCAAGACTATTCCTACAGCATGGCTGGGGATGAACTCGCCATTGCCGTCGTTTGCGATGGACACGGAGGAGAACGCTATTTCAGAAGCCAATGGGGTGCGCAGTTCGCCACCGAAACGATAGTAAGCGTGGTGAAGGAATTCGTGAAGACCACGAGCAAAAGCATCTTCAGAGGCACACCATTCACTGCCGAAGGGGTGGTGACCGGCTCCGACAAGAAACTCACCACCATCGACAAGGAATTCCGGCAGATGTTCTCCTCCATCATCACGCGATGGGAGGAGCGCATTAAGCAGCATGCCAAAGAAACCCCACTCACGGAATGGGAGACAGAAAACGTGCCGAAGAAATACCTCGACGAGTTCGCTACAGCGAAATCACTCGAGAAGCACTATGGATGTACACTTATGGCATATGTGCAGACACCTGTATACTGGTTTGCATTCCATCTCGGCGACGGAAAGTGCATCGCATTCACCGACGACGACAAGCAAGTGTGGAGAGAGCCGATACCATGGGATGACCGATGCTTCCTCAACAAAACCACATCCATCTGCGACGCCGACGCCATCAACGAGTTCAGATACTGCTATCAAGGAAACGGACAATTCCCAACCGCCATCTTCCTCGGTTCCGACGGCATCGACGACACATACGGAGAGATGGACAACATCGCCAATTTCTATGTGGAAATCCTGAAAATTATAGCCAAGGACGGGAAGGAGACCGCCCTGCAGCAACTCAAGGACGACCTGCCTATCATATCACGCATCGGGAGCAAGGACGACGTGGCGGTAGCCACCATCTACAACCCCGACAAGGTGAAGTCCGACATCGGAAGCTACATCAAATTCCAAATCGACTACATGACGCGGCAGGCGGATGAGCAGAAGGACAGAATCGGACAGCAGCAAGAGAAACAGCGGCAGCTGGAGAAGCAGATACACGGATGGATGGCTGACAAGGAGAAAGCGGAGATAAACCTCAACTACGCCAAGCAGGAACTGCAGAAAGCTACCGACCGACTCGAAGTGCTCGACGGGAAAATAGATTTCCTCGCAAAGGAATTCAAGAACTTCACCAACCGCGAATTCAAGGACAAACCCGACTACAGCGAAATACTCGAAGAAGCTAAAGCGAATGCCGAACAGCCGGAACAGGCCATTAGCGAAAACCCGGAACCAACCATTAGCGAAAATCAGGAACTGCCCATTAGTGAAAATCCGGAAATCACCGAATAAATCAGGACAAACCCGCCAAATAAACTCATTCGAATCAGAATAAACCCAGAAAGACCCAAATAGACAAGAATCCACTTGACACCTCTGCACATATCCGCAAGAACATTCCTGAAAACCTATGGAGACCAGTTCTGTACCGACAGATTGTTCATCAACTATCTGTCCGACTACTCGCGGTTTGAGCCCGAAGCACTGAAAAACATCATGAGCATCATAGTCAATGAGGGGTATGCCAGGGGACTTGTCGACACGAAATTCAAAAGAGAAAACTGGAGCGTCTACACCAGCGATGCCATCTCGAAAATAGAAAAACAATACGGATTCGAGCACAAATACGTGAGCTACTGCTTCCAATGCCTGTGCTATGGACTGCAACTCACCGACCACGTAGACGAGAGCATCATCAACACCGACAACACATGGGCGCCACAAACCCCTTATGCCACTAACAACCAGCAGGAAAGCGCTAATGCGTTCCAACAGGAAAGCGCCAGCACACATCAACAGTCTCAATTTCAGCCACGAAACGGCATCGGCGCTCAACGGGCATCGCAAAACGCAAGGCGTCAGACACAACAGCAAACAAGGGCTCAATCCCATTACCCATTTCAGTCATTTGACATTTCAACATTTCTTACGAACAGAAAGGTAAAGAAGTTAATGTTAATCGGCTTTATTGCATTTATATTTTTATTGATTGCTTATGTCGTCACAATATCAAAAATAGCCAATAGCAGTTATGAATCAAGCTCAAGACTGTACCAACTCCCCTACTCGCTTCCTGACGTCGACTTAGACGATTTGGACAGCCCATACTACACTGACAGCCTGGATGATCTGGACGACTATGACGAAGACGACCTGTACGGCGGAACAGCGCTCATGTCCGACTCTATTCTCAACGCACAAATGGATTCCATCATGATGCAGGACTATGATTCCATAATCAGGGAGGTGATGGAGTCGTCACAAAGGGAGTCAGAGCGGGTGATGTCGGAAATCAACCAAATGACACAAGACATCAACAGAAGAGTCTCATCGTCAAGCAACCGTACATCTCCGACGCCGCCACCGTCACCTCCTGTGCCAACTTCACCTACGGATGAAAACGACATGGCACAAACGGAACAATCCGCACAACCCGCTCAAAGGGAGTCGAGAACACGGCAACTGAGGAGAAGAGCGAACGAATACTATCAGAGGGCGAAGCAGAGAGTGATTGAATCGCTCGACATCGACGAAGACGAGATGAAAGAGCGATGGGACGAAACGAAAGAGGAACTAAAAGAACGTTGGGGCGAACTGAAAGAGGATATTCTCGACGGATGGCACAACATAAGAAACCGATAGGCAGCACACAAAACCATGCCTCTTTATACTAAAGTAAAACATACAAAAAGAAAAGTGACATGAACAGCAAATGGATTTTTTTCCAAACCCGCGACGAACTCCTCAGGATTGACCTTCAGAAAGTGGTCTATTTCGAGGCTGACGCCAACTACACCAACCTCTACACCGTGAACAACATGAAGGCCGTGATAGGCATGAACCTCGGCAGCACCCAGCAGCTGCTCGCCCACCAGAGCCCCGACAATATGCCGGTGTTCATGAGAATCGGAAAAAAATATATCGTCAACACCGCTTTCATCTGCCAGATTCATATCACGAAGCAGAAGCTCGTGCTGTCGGATTTCGAACATTTCAACTTCACACTGCCGGCTTCTAAAGAAGCACTCAAGACAGTGAAGGAATACTACACAAAAAACCTCATCACCACTCATAATAACGAATAAACAGTCAACAAACCATGCAAACCATTACAATAGGTAGAGACGCAGCAAACAACACTCTGAAAATATCAACCAACGGAAAAAGTGTCAACGGAGGGAAAGTACCACAGTCGGTGAGCAGGGAACACTGCACTCTCACCATCAACAACGACGGCACAGCCACCATCACAAACATCAATCCGCGCAACGTGACACTTGTGAACGGCAAACCGGTAACCACAGAGACAATCTGGGGAAACGACGTGGTGGAACTGGGCGGCAACCGCTTCAAGCTCGACCTCACTCCGTTCAAACTGCCCAACGTCACACGAGTGGGACACCTCGAAAAGATTTGGGACGACTACAAGAAATGGCAGGAGAAGCAGAGAATATCCATGCTCAGAACCAACGCACTGAGAAGCGTCACCGGACTCTTCTCGATGGCGGCCATCGCCATTTCATTCATCAAAGGCGACCCGGGACAGCAGGAAACTATAGGAACGCTGAGAATCATCCTCTATGTTCTCGCCATAATAACAGTGATATGGACCGTGGTCAGCACGTTCGTCAACGCACCGAAGAGAGTAAGGGAGGAAGAGAAAAGAAAACAGCAGTTCCAAGACCAATACGTATGCCCTAACTGCGGATTGTTCCTCGGATTCGAAAACCGCTTCGACATGCTGATTCGAAACGGACAATGCAACAAATGCCGGACTAAATTCATAAAATAAGAGCATTCTAACATATGAAAAAGATAAAGGGATAACCAGCGGTCATCCCTTTATTTTATTAGTTGGCAACATTAAGTAATAATCCAACAACAACTACTAATCATTAGTCAATTCCAAAACAAAACTCCGTGGAAGGAGCACATTTTCCAAATCCAAAGCATCCTTAAACAAAGGGGCTATCTCCGAATCACGGAAACCGGCTATGCCACACCCGATACGAGTTACAAGAAACTTTTGCTCTGGATGGCACCTCGCATATGAGATGAACTCATCTGTATAAGGACGGATTGTGTCCACACCCCCCTGCATTGTAGGAATAGCGTAGCAATGACCCTGCATTCCAACACCCTGGCCCCATATGGCACCAAACTTTGTCCTCGCAATTCGTGCAGCACCTCCTCCATGGGCGCCGGCCAAATTACTTCCAAACACAAACACCTCGCCGTCATTCAACTCCTTTATGAAATCCGGAGTAAATTCCCTGTTATACATAATATTATTTTTTTAAAATGCTGTTCTACAACAATTTTAAAACCATTTTCTCGTAAAATATAATAAAACCATTTAAGTTTCGAATGTTATGAAATAAAAAAACTTATATCAAACAACTCGTCTACTTGTAAATCAAAACTCCAAGCGGAATCCCTTCTGCTTCAACTCGGCGTATTTCTCTGCATTAAACTTAAAGAGAAAAGCCTCCTTCTGAGGGGAATTGAAAACAGTCTCTTCCTGCTGTTCCAACAATCCGAGATGGCGCATCTTATTATAGAAATTACGGCGGTCGAACTTCACACCCAAAATTGCCTCATAAAGATGCTGCAACTGCTTTATCGTGAATTTCTCGGGAAGCAGTTCAAAACCCACTGGCTCAAAATGAATCTGACGGCGGATATCGGTCAAAGCCCTGTGAAGAATCATATTATGATCGAAAGCCAAAGCGGGAATCTCATCAAGCGGGAACCACTCTGCACGAGCGGCATCGTCGCCACCACGAACATCCTCCATTCTCACCAATGCATAATAGGCTATGGTAATCACACGCTCGCGAGGGTCGCGATCAGGATCGCTGAAAGTGTGGAACTGCTTTATGTAAGCGGCTTTCAAGCCTGTCTCCTCATACAGTTCACGCAACGCACACTCCTCTGCCGACTCGTCCATCTTCAGAAAACCGCCGGGGAAAGCCCAACGCCCTTTGAACGGCTCGATACCACGCTCTACCAACAACACATTCAAGCGACTACCGTCGAATCCGAATATCACACAGTCGGTGGTCACACTCGGATGAGGATATTTATAATGATATTTCAGTTCTTCCATAACATTATTTATGTAAATTTTACGCAAAAATAATATTTTTATTTGGATTTATGAAATTTTTCAACTGTTTTTTCCGATGCAAGCCGAGCAGATGATTACAGTTCTTCAGCATAAGTGTTTTATTTTCATGCTTTTTCGGACAATGACGTTGTCGGGTCTTTGAAAGAATGTGGCAGTATTATGAGCGTCTTACTCAATCCCTGCCACCGCCTTAGGCGTCCAGCATTCCAAGAACCGCAACACCTTCTCCTTGTCGTAACCTTGTCCGGATTCCAGAAAACCGGAGTCCTGAGTGTGGATCACCCTACCCTCACGGTCGAGAACCACGAACACCGGAAATCCGAAACGGCCCGGATTGCCAAGACGCTTCATCATCTGGACTGTGGAAACCTTCAACTCATCACTCGAAGCATGGTTCGGATTATAGTTCACATGGATATAAACGAAATTGTCGTTCATCACCTTATTGACCGTGCTGTCGTTCTCCACGAATGCGGCGAACCGCAGACACCACGGACACCAGTTGCCACCTACCTGACACATCACGAAGCGCCCGCTTTCAGACGCTTCCTTCAGGGCTTCATCTATCTGGACCATCTGGTTCTGTTCCTCATTATACACCTTTTTCAAACCTTGGGCATTAAGTCCAACCACTGCCAACATAAAACCAGCCAACATAACAATTCGCGGGATTAGAAACTGCTTCATATTAATAAATACGTGAGTTCGGTATAAGAAAAGAATTAAAAAAATTACAGGAGTGATGAATTTTTAGTGACTTTAAAGTGAAAATCAAAAGTTTAACCATCAATTCACCACTCCTATGGATACTGCAAATTTAGTGAAAATTTTTCTTATTTTCGATGAATTTTGTAAATAGTTTGATATTGAACTGAAAAAAAGAGTAATTGAGGACTCAAAGATAACTATAAATTACAAGAAAATCAAAGAATAACAGAACAAAAGTTCTAAAAAACAGAAATATTTATCGATATTCTCTTGAAATTCAAAACTATTTTGTAACTTTGAAACCGAAATGAGAATAGTATCACATAGACGATTAGTTGAGTTCTATAGTTCGGAAGGTCATGGAGACGCTCAGGCTGCACTTGAACGATGGTATGACATCGCAGAAAAGGCAGAGTGGAAGAACCTGTCGGATATAAAGGTAGATTTCCCCACAACAGACTACGTTGGAAACCAACATTATGTCTTTGACATCAAGGGCAATAAATATCGACTTGTGGTGGTCGTAAAGTTCACAATCGGGCATATCTTCATCCGATTTGTGGGTACTCATAGTGAATATGATAAGATAGACGTTTCAACGATATAATATAAGGAGGTAAGAATATGGCAAAGATTACTAAAGAACAATACGAATTCGCTTTGGCACGAATTGAGGAACTGCTGCCAATTGTAGATGACAACACCCCTGCTAACGACCGAAATGCAGTGGAGTTGACTATGATGTCTGATATCGTCATAGATTATGAAAAAGAACACTATCCCATTGGCAAGCCTACTTTTGCCCAGTTGATACGATTGTCGTTGGAAGAGAAAAACATGACTCAAAAACAGTTGGCTACTGAGATTGGGGTCAGTCCTTCGCGTATAAGCGACTATGTTTCCGGCAGGGCTGAACCCACATTGAAAATTGCTCGCATGCTTTGTGCTACCTTGGGAATAACCCCAGCTGCAATGTTGGGATTTTAGTTGGTATTATAGCTACCGACATTTGACATTGACACATAAAAAAAACAAACGACAGCAAAATGGAAAAGACCTGGCGATGGTTTGGCAAGAAAGATAAGATCACCCTTCAGATGCTCCGCCAGATTGGAGTGGAAGGAATCGTTACCGCCCTACACGACGTGCCAAACGGAGAGATATGGACCACAGAGGCCATCATGGACCTCAAGCAATACATCGAATCCCACGGACTGAGATGGTCGGTGGTGGAAAGCCTCCCGGTAAGCGAATCGATAAAATACGGAGGAGCCGACCGCGACCATCTGATAGAGAACTACAAGGTGAGCCTCGCCAACCTCGGCAAATGCGGGATCCACACCATATGCTATAACTTCATGCCGGTGCTCGACTGGGCACGCACCGAGCTCGACCACCCGTGGGCAGACGGAAGCACGTCGCTCTATTTCAACAAAGTGAAATTCGTGTATTTCGACTGCTACATCCTAAAACGCCAATGGGCGGAAAACGACTACAGCGCAGAAGAGCTGAAAGCCGCGGCCGAGATGGACAAACACATGGACGAGAAAGCCAAAGCTCAACTCGTCGACACCATCATAGTGAAAACCCAGGGATTCGTCAACGGCAACATATCGGAAAAGGACAACAACCCAGTGGAACTCTTCCGTAGCCTTCTGAACCTCTACAAGGACATCACGCCCGACGCACTGCGACAGAACATGAAATACTTCCTCGAAGCCATCATGCCCGTATGCCGGCAATACGACATGCGCATGTGCGTCCACCCCGACGACCCGCCAATGCCACTGCTGGGACTGCCGAGAATCGTGAAGAACGACTCCGACATAGAGTGGCTGCTCAATGCCGTGCCCGACATCCACAACGGACTCACCTTCTGCTGCGGGTCGCTTTCGGCAAGCAAACAGAACGACGTGCCGGCTCTCGCACGCAAATATGCAGGACGAACCCACTTCGTGCATCTGAGGTCGACCGACGTGATGCCGAACGGCGACTTCATAGAAGCCGACCACCTGCACGGACGGGCGAACCTCATCGAGGTGTGCCGAATATTCGAGCAAGCCAACCCCGACCTGCCGATGCGAGTGGACCACGGACGATGCATGCTCGGAGATGAAGACAAAGGCTACAATGCCGGATATTCATTCCACGGACGCATGATGGGACTGGCACAAATCGACGGAGTGATGGCAACCGTAAGACAGCTATGCACCAATAACAGGAATTAAAACCCAATCACTTATCTACCGAATCAAGTTTAAATCACAAATAATATGATCAAACTAACAGGAAAGAAAGCCGTTGTCACCGGCGGAAGCGGAGTGCTCGGCAGCAACATATCGGAAGGCCTGCTTCAGGCAGGAGCCGACGTGGTTATCATAGGAGCCCACCACGAGAAAGTGACGGCAGCGCTCGAACGCCTGAAAACGGTGGCAGACGCCAACGGATGCGAGGTGTTCGGATATGTATGCAATGTGCTCGACCAGCGTCAGATAAACGAGACATGCGAGCGGGTGGTCAACACTCTCGGAAGAGTCGACATACTCGTCAATGCAGCTGGGGGCAATGTGCCGGGAGCCACCATCATGGACGACCAGAGCGTGTTCGACATGAAGATGGAAGACCTGCACAAGGTGATCGACCTCAACCTCTACGGCACAGTCTATCCATGTCTCACATTCGGGAAAGTCATGGCTGAACAGGGAAGCGGAAGCATCATCAACGTGTCGTCGATGGCAGCCTACGAATCGCTGTCGAGAGTGATGGGATATGCGATAGCAAAAGAAGGGGTGAATGCACTGACCAAATGGCTCGCGCAGGAGATGGCCATCAAATACAGCGAGAAAATCAGGGTGAACGCCATTGCACCGGGATTCTTCATTGGAGAACAAAACCGGAAAGCGCTTATCAACGACGACGGATCGCTCACAGAGAGAAGCCACAAGGTGATTGCCAAAACACCGATGAGGAGATTCGGCGACATCAACGAGCTCAACGGAATCGTGAGATATCTCTGCTCCGACGAAGCAAGCTTCATGACAGGAACAATCATACCGGTAGACGGGGGATTCAGCAGCTTCTCAGGGGTATGACATGAATTTGAATACAACAACGAAAACATAGAGCCATACAACCGCCGAAATGTCATAGACACCCTGAAAAAAAACGTAACCAACAAAAAAAGGATTCATCCTCACGACGAATCCTTCTAAAAAATTAAGAGTTACAAACCTTTTTAAATACGATGTGTCTATATGTTTCACAACATAAGGGAAAGACACTCTTTATTACTTATGAGCGGTTATACATCGTACAACCGTATGCAAAATTAGGAATAAATGTGAAATCCAACAAATTATAGCATACAAATTCATTTTTTTTAACTAAAAATAGACCATAGCTCATACTTTTTGTTAAACACTACTAAAAAAAATACAGGAAAATGAAGAAATATTTATCATTAACACTTCTGTGTATCATAACATTAACTACATCCGCACAACAACGATTCGAGCATAGGGGAAACAGACAGAAAGGCGACTATTTTCTCTATTGCCACATGAACGAAGGAACTGCCTGGACCGCATATGCAGTAAGCCAAGACGGATTCCACTTCACCGACATCATGAACGGTGACTCCATTTTCAGCGACCACGAGGTGGCAAGAATCGAGGGCAGGACACGCGATGCATTCATTTGCCGGAGAATCAAAGGCAAAGGATTCCTGATGGTCACCACCGACATGGACGCACACAAAGGTCGGGAACGACTGGGAAAGGTGGAGACATGGGACAACTACGGCATCGACCTGCTAACAAGCAAAGACCTCATCAACTGGGAATCGAAAACATTCGACTTCAGGAAAGGCACATCCATCTTCTCCAATCCCGACGCGCCAAGCGTCTACAAGAACTGGGCTACCATCAACCGCGTGTGGGCACCTCAAATCATTTGGGATGACGAATTCATATGGCCCGACGGCAAACGCGGAGGATATATGATTTACTATTCCATGTGGAACCGTGGAGAAGAGAGCTACGACCGGATGTACTACAGCCACGCCAACGACGATTTCACAGAAATCACACAGCCACAGCTGCTCTTCGACTGGGGATATGCCACCATCGACGCCGACATCAACTGGGTGGCGGCCGACCAGCAGTGGCACATGATGATCAAGAAGGAAGGCGGAAAACCGGGACTCTTCACCGCCACGAGCAAACACCTCACCGGGCCGTGGAGCGAGCCTGTGGAAGACGACTATGTGAACTTCGAAGGCAACAAGAAATGCGAAGGAGTGTCGGCATTCCAACTGCCGGGCGACGACAGCTGGAGAATCGCATACATCGAATATTCATCGTATCCCAAGAACTACAGAATATGCGAGGCTGACAAATACATGAGAAACTTCAGAAATCCAAGAAACATAGAGGGAGTGGCAAGACCGCAACACGGCTCTTTCATGAGAATCACCAAGAAAGAATACAAACGACTGCTAAAACTAAATAAATAACTAAAAACTGATCGCCTCCACCTTTTGGGGGCGATTATTGCAGAAATATAGTGCTTTATAGCCGATTTTAGGGCAGAAAGTTGTAACTTTGCATCAGAAAATACAAAGAATTATGACAATAGAACAGAAAATCGTTGATGCAGTGAAAAACGGCATCAAGCAATTGTACGGGGCTGACGTGGACGACAAGATGGTGCAGCTTCAGAAAACCAAGAAAGAATTCGAAGGCAACCTCACCGTGGTGGTCTTCCCGTTTGTGAAGATGGCAAGGAAAAAGCCGGAAGAAGCAGGACAGGAAATCGGCACATTCCTCAAGGAAAACGCATCCGACGTGGTGGCGGATTTCAATGTAGTGAAAGGCTTCCTCAACCTCACTATCAGCAAGGCTGCATGGGTGGATCTGCTCAACGACATCAACGGTCAGGAGAAATTCGGATTTATTCAGCCAGACGAAAACAGTCCGCTGGTTATGATTGAATATTCATCTCCAAACACCAACAAACCGCTCCATCTCGGACACATGAGGAACAACCTGCTCGGCTCCTCACTCGCACGAATCGTGGAAGCCAACGGCAACAAGGTGGTGAAAACCAATATCGTCAACGACCGCGGCATACATATATGCAAGTCCATGCTCGCATGGCTCAAATGGGGAAACGGCGCCACTCCGGAAAGCAGCGGAAAGAAGGGCGACCATCTCATCGGCGACTTCTACGTGGAATTCGACAAGCACTACAAGGCTGAATGCGATGAGCTGAAAGCCAGATTCATCGCCGAAGGCATGAACGAGGAAGAAGCCGCCGAAAAAGCCAAGAAAGAAGCTCCGCTCATCAAGGAAGCCCACGACATGCTCGTAAGATGGGAGCAGAACGACCCGGAGGTACGCTCTCTGTGGAAAACCATGAACGAATGGGTGTATGCCGGATTTGACGAGACCTACAAGCGGATGGGAGTGTCGTTCGACAAGATATACTACGAATCCGACACCTATCTCGAAGGCAAGGAGAAAGTGATGGAAGGACTGGAGAAAGGTCTGTTCTATCAGCGTGAAGACGGCTCTGTATGGGCTAACCTCGAGGCAGAAGGGCTCGACGAGAAACTCCTGCTCAGGTCTGACGGAACATCGGTGTACATGACACAAGACATCGGAACCGCCAAACTCCGATTCCAGGACTACCCTATCGACAAGATGATTTACGTGGTGGGAAACGAGCAGAACTACCATTTCCAGGTGCTGTCGATACTGCTCGACAAACTGGGATTCAAATGGGGTAAGGACCTCGTACACTTCTCCTACGGAATGGTGGAACTTCCGAACGGTAAGATGAAATCGAGGGAAGGAACCGTGGTCGACTCCGACGAGCTTATGGACCAGATGGTCAGCGACGCCTACAACGCATCGAAAGAAATGACGAAGAAAGTGCAGATACCAGACGAAGAGGCACATGAGATAGCAGAAAAAGTGGGAATGGGCGCACTCAAATATTTCATTCTCAAAGTCGATGCAAGAAAGAACATGCTGTTCAACCCTGAAGAGAGCATCGACTTCAACGGCAACACCGGTCCGTTTATTCAATACACCTATGCACGTATCAAGTCCATTCTGAGGAAGGCCGAAGAAGCCGGAATAGCATTACCGCAATCCCTCGACACCGACGTGGACATCAGCGACAAGGAAGTGGAACTGATTCAGAAGCTCAACGGATTCATCGCCGTGCTTCGTCAGGCCGGACAAGACTACAGCCCGTCGGGAATCGCAACCTATTGCTATGAGCTGACCAAGGAATACAACCAGTTCTACCACGACTGCAGCATTCTCGGCGAGGAAGACGAGAAGAAAAAGATATTCCGACTAATGCTTTCCAAGAATGTTGCCAAAGTGGCACAACTCGGAATGGGATTGCTCGGAATTCAAATGCCGGAAAGAATGTGATTGGCTGCTTAAAAAGTTGGCTTAAATGGAATTAGTAAATCCCCCTGACTATAGAAACGACACGGTTCTGCCACTGCCAATGGAGGTGGAGGCAAACGCCATAGCCGTGGATGCAGCATGCAGCGGAAATCCGGGACCGATGGAATACCGAGGTGTGGACTTGAGGACCGGACAGCAGATTTTCCATTACGGACCTATACAGGCTACCAACAACATCGGAGAATTCCTCGCTATTGTACATGCACTGGCATTACTGAAAAAAACAGATAGCGACATCACCATCTACAGCGACAGCGTGTCGGGAATGGCATGGGTGAGAAAAAAACAATGCAAGACCAGCTTGCCAATGACTCCCGAAAACGCAAAACTCAGAAACATCATTGCACGGGCCGAACTTTGGCTTAGAACACATTCGTTCAAAAACAAAATCATAAAATGGGACACTGAAAAATGGGGGGAAATTCCTGCTGATTTCGGAAGAAAGTAGGTTTTGAGAGACGAGAGACGAGTGCAGAATGTTCTGAGAGTTGAGAGACGAGAGACGAGTGCAGATAGTATTTTAAAGTTGAGAGACGAGAGTAGAATGTTTTTTTTTTAAAATCATCAGATGAGAGAATTTTTCAAAATAATGGGAGGCTATTTCAAGCCATATAAAGGGTATGTGGCAACCACATTGTCGATGAACGTACTAACGGCATTCTTCAATGTGTTTTCTTTCACATTGCTACTGCCGATTCTGAATATTCTCTTCCAAATCGACAAGGGCACATACACCCTCATGTCGTGGAGCGACGGCAGCTTCAAGGAAGTGGCACTCAACAACCTCTACTACTATTCACAGGAACTCATCAATTCCTATGGGCATGCCACCACACTACTGCTGCTCGGAATCGGACTCGCAATTCTCACACTCTTCAAAACCGGATGCTATTTCGCAGGAAGCGCATCGCTCATGCCAATCAAAACCGGAATCGTGAGAGACATAAGGGCGAACATCTACAGGAAAATCCTGTCCCTCCCTCTCTCATTCTTCTCAGAAGAGAGAAAAGGCGACATCCTCGCAAGAGTATCGACCGACGTCAACGAAGTGGACTCATCCATCACCAGCTCGCTCGACATGCTCATAAAGAACCCGATTTTCATCGTGATCTATGTCATCACGCTCGTTACCATCAGTTGGCAACTCACACTCTTCACACTGCTCGTGGTGCCAATCATGGCTTTCGGAATCGGAAGAATCGGAAAGAAACTGAAAAAGAAGTCACTTTTCGCCCAGTCAAAATGGAGCGACGGACTAAGCCAAATTGAAGAGACCCTCGGAGGGCTCAGAATCATAAAGGCATTCGTTGCGGAGAAGAAGATGGAAGACCGCTTCGTGAAAGTCAACAACGAATACCGCCAGGCAGCCATGAAAGTGGCGATACGTCAGTCGGCAGCTCATCCCGTCAGCGAATTCCTCGGTACATGCATGATAGTGGTGGTGCTATGGTTCGGAGGCTACCTCATTTTTTCCGGCAACTCCCCTATCGATGCCAGCACTTTCATCTATTATCTCGTGATTCTCTACACCATTCTCCAACCACTAAAGGAACTCTCCAAAGCCGGATATTCCATTCAGAAAGGCATGGCGTCGATGGAGCGTATCAACAAGATTCTGAGAGCGGAGAACAATATCGTGGAGAAAGCCGACGCAAAAGAAATCGACGGGCTCAACGAATATATCGAGCTGCGTAACGTGTCGTTCGCCTACAATCCACAACGCGAAATACTGCACGACATCAACATAAAGGTGCGTAAAGGCGAAACTATTGCACTCGTAGGGCAGTCGGGATCCGGTAAATCCACGCTCGTGGACCTCGTCCCTCGTTATCACGACATAGAAAACGGGGAAATTCTCATCGACGGTGTCAACATAAAAGACTTGAAAATCAGTTCGCTGCGGGCACTTATCGGCAATGTCAACCAGGAAGCCATTCTCTTCAACGACACTATCTTCAACAACATTGCATTCGGAGTGGAGAACGCCACTCAAGAGCAAGTGGAAGCGGCAGCGAAAATTGCCAATGCCCACGAATTCATCATGGAGAGCGAAGACGGCTACAACACCATCGTGGGCGACCGCGGATGCAAACTCTCGGGCGGACAGCGCCAGCGTGTATCAATTGCAAGAGCTATCCTCAAGAACCCGCCTATCCTCATACTCGACGAAGCTACCTCCGCTCTCGACACCGAGTCGGAAAGGCTCGTACAGGACGCGCTCGAACGACTGATGAAATCGCGCACCACCATTGCCATAGCCCATCGCTTGTCGACCATCAAGAACGCCGACAGGATTTACGTTCTCCACGAAGGCAGAATCGTGGAGGAAGGCACACATGAAGAACTTACTGTCATGAACGGCTACTACAAGAAACTGAATGACATGCAGGCATTGTAGACAAGCCGGAAATAATATAATAACATTACTTGAGAAACTTCTTTTAACCCGTTTTGTCGGTCAGTGGTTCATGGGGAGTATCCACGAAATTCAGTATCACCAAAACATTAACATCTAATAAAACTGATTATGAAACGAAATCTTTTGATTTGCTGCTTGCTTGCTTTAGCAATGGCGGCATATGCCCAGAATGAGCATCAGTGTTGTCAAAATCATGAAGGCCATGACGGCTGCATGAACAACCCGGTTATACAGAACATCATGGCACGTCGTTCGATACGGAAATACAAGGACACTCCTGTTGAGCATGAGAAACTGGAAATCATCGCTAAATGCGGCATCAACGCCCCAAACGGCATGAACTCCCAGAAATGGGCGGTAAGAGTAGTGGAAGACTATGAATTCATCACCGCTCTGACTGAAATCTTCAAGAAGGAGAATGCCGAGATGGTCAATCGCGACCCTGATTTCAAGAACATGTTCCGAAACGCTCCGAACATCATCTGCGTGGCAACCGAAAGAGGTGGCAGCCAGCTCGATGCCGGCATGCTTGGAGAAAACATGATGCTGGCAGCACAGTCGCTGGGCTTGGGAACCTGTTGCCTTGGCGGACCAGTAAGATTCCTGAACAACAGCGAGGAAGCCAAGCGTCATCTTGAAAGACTCAACCTCCCCGACAACTACGAGCTCGTGTTCATCCTCGCCGTTGGTTATCCCGACGAATCGCCTGAACCACGCCCGAGAGAAGAAGGCAAGATTCAATTTATCAGATAGTTGAGCGAAATCTACTTGCTTATAATCCAGTCTTGAAGCATGCGTGACTGGTGCATCAGTTATTGAAGCTCTCCCATAATTCGCAGGCATGAAGACACTTAGCGTTCGAATTTCTTAAACTTTAACCTTTAAAGAAAGTTTTAATTCTCCTATGCAAACAAGATTCAAGAAAAAGGCAAAGATTTTCGACATCGGCTTTACCGCTTTGGCAGGAATAGTCTCGGTGGGCGTGATGCTATACGGTGTAATCCACTTCGGCTTGCAGGAGGCATGGCCCGAACTGTTGCTCAACCTGTTTTATGTGGCTTGCCTGGTGATGATTGGGATGTACTTCTTCAACCGCCTTGACGCACAGAGGTTTAACTATTGGTGCTCCGTATCGGTGGGTATGACGGTACTGCTGCGCGATATTCTCTTTCCGCCACCAATGGCCAGCTACCCGCTCCACTTGCTATGTCTCACCCTGTCATCACTGCTCATCCTGATGCTAACCTATTTCTATGCCCGTAAGGAATGGAAGAACTACACCAAGCGTAACCTGTGGACTATTTGTGTTGTTGATATGCTCATAGCCATCCTCTACAACATCGACATCGCCTATTTCGAGTCGGTTAGCGAGTACACTAACTATATGCTAACGGAAATATGGATACGGCCCACTATCACCTATGGACTGGTGGCTTGCTTTGTGACGGAAATTCATGAGTAGCGCAAACCGCGGAAATGTAATGACCAACTGCAATTAATCAATGAATCGACAATAACTTTTCAGGGCGTGCAACGAGATGGTTGCACGCTCTGAAAGATTATTGCCTTTTATCTGCAAAGTATTCACTGCAAACGGTATACACATATCCGGCCTGCAGGTTTTCATATGTTTCAAATCTGTGATGCGAGACCTGAGAAAGCACATTCTTCATATCATCGCTAAGACCACGACCGGTCAGTTTCAGAAAACTTTCCTTCATTGTCCAGTAGCCCATAAACGTAAGGGCTGGATTGTCTGATGCAATTATCTCATGGCGTTCCTCTTCGTTCATACACACATCCAAGAGGTCGGGTGAGAACGACGACAGGCTTTCTATATCGATGCCTACGGCCTTTCTTTCCACCACACATGACGCCGCCTCACGGCAATGGCTCAAAGAGAAATGGATGTCGGGATAATCCTTTAGAAACGGCTTGCCCTCATCAGAAAAGCCGAACACCGGAGGTTCCTCTATATCATACTCTTCAAGAAGCGCACGCTGGAGCAGCATATATGCCGACAACGACAGACGGCGGTCGTTGTCATTAAGATAGCGCATCGCATGTTCCCTGCGCTGACGGCTCACTGTTTCAAGCGCAACGTCAATATTGACCGCACCTGGATTATCGTCTATATATATCATATTAACAACTCGTTAAAAGGAATGAAATACACGACCAACTTGTATATTTGCCAACCAACTCCAGACTTTCAACTAACAATCCTAATTGCCCGCAAGAGCGCACTTTAGTGAGATTCGCATTCGACTTGAAATCCTATTTCCCACAAGAGCAAGCATTCGCATGTATTTCGTTATTCCATCGCTATTCAAGATTTGGGAGGAGGCAGCTTGAATTCCACGTTCCTGGATTTGTGCAAAATGAAAATTGCCAGAGCCTCCAATAAATATGCAATAAGATAACTGTACCACAGGTATTGTGGCACAAACAGCGACATGAGCCACATCACCGGAATCACTGTAAGCGACAGTGCAAGCGAAATGAAAAGCGCCATATGGTGGTGGCCATACAGTTTGTAGACTATCATCAGCACATAGATATAGCAGAATGGGATGAAACTGAGAGAGAAGATTCTGAGAGCATGATTTGTCTCGGCTATAACCGATGCATCGTCGGCTCCAAAGAGTCGTGCAATCAGTGCCGGCGCCACCCACACAAAGACACAGGTAATCAGCATCGACACAGTGATGAAACGGAATGAACGTTGGAGCACAGCTCGTATACCATCCTGGTCGCCCTTGCCTATCTGAATGGCTCCAAGCGACTGCAAAGTCTGACAAGTGCCTGAGAGAAACAGGTTATAGATCTGAAGGAGATTCATACACACTGCAAAGACAAATATACCCGTTCTGCCCGCTGTGGAAAGCACTATCGTGTTGGCACTCAAAAGCAGCAACGTCAAGCAGATGGAAGCCAAAGCCAGCGGAGCACCCTGACCGATGATACGTCGCCATGAAGCCAACAGCCCGTCGAACTTGAACAACGGAATCAGCCGGCGGTTCTTTCGCCAATGGCACAAGAGGATGGCTATGCCTACCAGATGCCCCACAACCGTTGCGGAAGACGAACCGGCGATACCCCAGTCAAACCATTGTATAAACACGATGTCGAGGAACAAATTAACCACGTTGTCTATGATTACAGCCAAGGACACCAGACGCGGACTTCCGTCAACGCCAACCATGGTCGATAAGCCCCACATCAGGATGTAGGCGGGGGAACCGATGAGCAGCACCTGCATATAATCCAGAGCCAACGGACGAAGTTCGGCATTGCTGCACAACAGTTGTGACATCTCGACAGGGAAAATCAAGCCGCCCAAGAAAGTAATGACAACTCCTATTCCGACACTCAGGCAAAGAGCTCGGGTGAATATCTTGCGAGCGCCCTCAACATCCTTCTTGCCAATGGCATAGCCCACGAGCATGCCGGCACCTGCATTCACAAGCAGATGAAGGGTGAAAATAAACTGAACTATCGGTTTCGACAGGTTGATGGCACTCACACCGTCTTCACTTATCAGATTACCCACGATTATGCCGTCAACCACATTGCCCAGACATGCTGAAAGGGCAACAAGGATATAAGCCCACAAATATTTGTAAAACTGTTTCTGTATGTTGTCTGTCGTATCCATAACTATATAATATTCAAATAGCTACAAAAATCCATCTACGCTCATCTCTCATCTTTAAAATACTATCTGCACTCGACTCTCGTCTCTCATCTCTCATCTTTCAAAACTTTCTGCACTCGACTCTCGTCTTTTAAAAGTCTCTCGACTTTAAAAAATAATCAATCAAAGAATCCGAAGCCGCCAATCGCTGTAAGCATACGTTCTACATAATCCCATGACGTTGGCGACCAAGCGAACCCGAGTCTGTAAAGCACCTGGGTGGTGTAGTCGTTATCACGTTTCACATCCGTGGTCTTCTGACCATGAGCCATGTCCTGATAAGCAAGCAGGCTTGCCATCTGACGAGCCTTCTGAGGATCATTCTTTGCAGAGTCCATAGCGCTGTTGAACTCCTCCTGCTCAACGAACCGTACGCCCTCTCCCACCGTGCTCAGACCTACCAGCACATCACCAAGGAACTGGGTGTGTATGTTGTAAGGATGGAAGACAGTACACTCCTTAGGAGTGGACGACAGAAGGACGATGGCATGCGACACCTCGTTGATTGGAGAAAACTCCACAGTCTTGTTACGCATGGAATAAGGGCAGCAGCCAAGCATATTGAACACCTTGATACGTCCCATAAACGAGTTGGTGGAGAAATTAGCCTGAAACTCGCCGTCGGTACTGCGTGCAGCCAGATTACCCACACGCATGATTTTAGCACTTAAGCCATGCAATGCTACAGCGTCGAGTATCAGTCGTTCTGCCATGAACTTGGAATATATATACTTATTCCCCAGATACTGACCCATGTAGAGACGCTGCTCTGTGAATACGTAATCCTTCACTTCGCCTGCCCAGAGTCCGCGAGTACTTGCCGTGGAGACATGAACCAGACGTGCATGCTTCTTCAGACAGAAATCCACGCATTTCTGAGCACCGCCTACATTCACATCCTCAATCTCGGTACCCTCCGAGAAATGTTTCACGATGGCAGCACAGTTGAACACGGTGTTTACGTCAAGACTCTCGTCCAGAGGGCTTGTCACATCTCCAAGCACTACATGCAGACGGGTGCCGAACAATTCCTTGAACGACTGTGAGAAATAGAAATAGAGCAAGGTGCGCAGACGGCTCTCGGCGGCAGCCTGACTCTTGCCACGCACCAGACAGTAGATGTTTGGCGCGTCGGAGTCAATCAACTCACGCAGGATATGTATTCCCAGATAGCCCGTAGCACCTGTAAGCAGCACATTGCCAAGCGCTTGTCGCTCGCCCCTACGGAATGTGTTCAAAGTGTTGCTTTGAAGCAAGTTGTTGATGGCGCTATAGTCATAGTTCTCCACGGGATCCGCAGAGCCGTCCTTTTCGGAAGGCGACTCTTCGAACAAACCGGCAAGTTGGCGAGGAGTTGGATTGGAGAACACATCTCCGTATGCCACATGCAGCCCGGCCTTATCCGCCTCTATAATCACGCGGGTCACAACCAGCGATGTGCCGCCCAGTTCGAAGAAATTGTCGGTGGCGCCTACCTTATCCATCTGAAGGATGTCGGCAAAAATCTTGCAGAACGTGCGCTCTATTTCTGTTGCCGCTTCCTCAAATGCAGCGGTTATGGCAAGTTGCGGCTCTGGCAACGCCTTCACATCAGTCTTGCCGTTAGGGGTAATAGGCATCTCGTCGAGCTGCAGGTATGCGGTCGGGATCATATACTGTGTGAGGCTCTGCGATATCTCCGATTTCAATGCGTCGGCTGCAATCTCGCGGTCGGCGGTGTAGTAGGCGCACAGATGCTCCTTTCCACCAAGCTTGCGAATCAGAATCACCACCTTCTTCATGCCATCCACCTTCAGCATCACGTTCTCTATCTCACCCAGTTCGATACGCAGACCGCGAAGTTTTATCTGATGGTCGGTGCGGCCCAGAATCACGACATTGCCGTCGGGCTCCCATTTGGCATAATCGCCTGAACGGTAAACACGCTCGCCATGATAGTCGACAAAACGCTCACGGGTCATCTCGTCAAGATTGTTGTAACCACGCGCTACGCCGCGGCCTCCTATATAAAGCTCACCCACTACGCCTATAGGCAGTTCGTTGCCGTCGTTGTCGACGATGAATTCCTTCACGTTCAACTGCGGCTTGCCCACTGTAACATAGTCCACACAGGTCAGCTCGGCATTGTTCGACGCCACGGTGATTTCAGTTGGTCCATAACAATTGAATATACGCGCCTTGGTCACACTGCGAAGTTGGTTGAGCAACTGGTCGGAGAATTTCTCGCCACCCGCACGGCAGATATCCACATGGCTTATGGCAGCACAGAAGTCATCACTCGTCAGCCAAGTCTGCCAGCGGGAAGGAGTACCCGACACCATATTAACCTGCTTATCCATGATCAGGCGCGACAAGTCGAGAGGATTGTTAGCCTGCTCTTCTGTGGCAAGCACGAGGGTCTTTCCGCTGTAGAAAGCGGTGCCGATGTCCTGAAGCGCTGCGTCGAAGGAAATGGTTGTCACACTCAAAATCCGTTTCGCATCCGTCATCACGGCATTGGCAAACACGTTTGCAGGATGGCCATAGAGATAATTGCATATACCCTCATGGCGCAGCATCACTCCCTTCGGACGCCCGGTAGAACCACTCGTATAGATAAGGTAAGCGAGATCGTCGGGGGTTATGTGTGTTTCGATGTTTCCTTCTGCAGTGGATGAAATCAGTTCCTCCACGTTGATGGCCTTGTCGGCAGGAACTCCCGCCAGGCGGTCGGAGGTGGTAATGATATATCGGGCCTCGCTATCTTCAAGAATGAGTTTTATTCGGTCCGACGGATAGTCGGGGTCGCAAGGTATATATGCCGCACCGCTCTTGAGAACTCCGAAGAGCGAGAGAATGAGCCGGCTGGTTCGTGGCAGTAGTAATGCCACACGGTCGCATTCCTCCACACCCCGTTTGCGCAACGCTACTGCTATGCGGCTGGTGATTTCATCCATCTCCTTGTAGGTGAATGAGGCGTCGCAGGCTATAAGAGCCGGATGCGATGGCTGTAGGCTTGCATAATGACCGATGCAGTCGTGGAACAACCTGAAAGGCGCATCGCCGCTTGCGGTCTGACGCAGATGCGACAGCTCTTCCTCCTGGCGCTCGCTCACTATGGAGACACTGCGCAGACGGCTGCCAGGCTCTTTCATCATACGCTCCGCTACTGCAACGATGCTCTCTGAAAGCGAACGTCCCAAAGCGGCACTATAGAGTGAATCGTCATACTGGACAACCACTCCTCGCGATTCTATCTTTATATTAATCTTGAATTTCGGCACGTTCAATTCCAGCAGCTCCTGACCAACCGGCTTACCGTCAACCTTATAATCAGAAAGCACGCCCACCTGATAGGCATAGGCGATGGAAGGGCGGAAATCATAATCAGTGGCGATTTTGGCGAACGGATAGTCTTCATGACGCAGTGTGTCGTCGAAGGTCTGGCTGGCCGAAAGCAGGAAATCGGCTACATTCACATCGGCAATACTGATTCCCAATGCCAGGGTATTGACAAACATGCCTACCGTGTCGGATATTTTCAGATTGCTGCGGCCGCTGCTCACCGTGCAGAGATACACGTCGCGGTTGTTCGTGTAGCGTGACACCACGTAAGCTGTGGCGGCATAGAAGAGATGAGCCGGAGTGATGTCGTGCTCGCGGCAGAAGGCAACGGCCCGGTCGTAGTCGGCCGGACAGACAGATTCCCCGATAAAGCCCTGCTTGTCGGTCTTAGGCAAATCGGACGGTATCTCGCTCGCACCCTCACATGTCTGCAGTTTCTCGGCAAAGAAATCACGCGACTGCATAAAAGCGTCGGTTTCGGACGCCCGCTCCTGGTCGTCGACGAAATCGAAATAGTCGTAATCTTCCTTCTCCACGATCTTGCCTTCAAGCGCGCTGCAAATCTGTCGGATGAACAAATCGGCAGACCCACCGTCGAAGACAAGGTGATGCACATCGATAAGCAAGTGAACCGCCGAAGGCGTCTGAACCACCTCAAAGCGGTAGAGCGGCGCTTTCTGAAGATTGAACGGACGGACGAACTCCGACTTATAATCCGAAAGTTCTTCATCGCTCATATGGCTCGTCAGCACCTCCACAGGCACGCTGTTGGCACGGGTCTGGACAATCAAGTCGTTCTCCGTTGCGAAATGCACTCCCAATTCCGGATGACATTCAGCCACCTTCACCACTGCGTCGGCAAGTTCCTGAATGTCAGTACCGTCAGGGAAAGTGAGCAGATATGGTATGTTATAAATTGTAGACGTAGGGTTTTTCAGACAGTCGAAATACACACCAGTCTGTGCATACGACAAAGGGACACTGACACGCGATTCCCGCTTTGAACCGACAGAATCCTGCTTTACAGACAAACCGCCTCCGCTCAACAAAGAATTCAGAATCTCGTTTTCTATTGTCTGCAAGGTGCCGGTTTTCACGAGCGACTTGGAATCCAGAGCCACTCCGAAGCGTTTGTTTACCTGGACAGCGAGTTTGATGGCTGAAATCGAGGTCAGACCGGCATAGGCGAGCAAGGTGGTCACACCGAATTCGGTGTTGCCCACGATTTCCGACACAATCTGATGAAGTTCCTCCTCAAGCACGTTCATAGGCACATGCAACTCCTCAGCCACTGTCGCCTTCTTCTCCGGTTTCGGCAAAGCACGCTTATTCACCTTCTGGTTCTGGTTGAGAGGAATAGAGTCAATCTGCATGGTCACTGCCGGAACCATATAAGGAGGTTTCTCTTCAAGGATAAACTGGTTCAGGCCTTCTATATCCACCACTTCGTCACTCACCACATAGGCGGCTATGAACTTACCGCCACCATCCTCATCAAACGCCTGGACGGTCACGTCCTTGATGCCCGGATATTCACGGATGATACCTTCAACTTCCTTCAACTCTATGCGGAAGCCCCGTATTTTCACCTGACCGTCACGACGTCCTACAAACTGCACGTCGCCTGAAGGCAGGAAACGGACGATATCGCCGGTGCGGTATATGCGGCGGTATTTCGGCTCGTCTGTAAACGGATTGGATATATAGACCTCGGAAGTCTTGTCGGGACGGTTCAGATAGCCACGACTCACCTGAGGACCGGCAACCCACAACTCCCCGGCAGCACCTGCCGGCAGTCGGCGACCGTCGGAGTCCACGACGTAAAGGCGCAAATTGTCAAGGCCCTTACCTATTGGGATGTCCTTCATTCGGTGTTCCACTGGATAGACGGTGGTGAATATCGTGCACTCAGTAGGACCATATACATTATAGAACCTATAGTTCGACGGTGGTGTGAGGCTTGCCAACTTCTCGCCACCGGTTGACAGATGGAGGAGAGAATGGTTTTCTATGCTTGTTGCAAACTGATACCCCACCTGAGTGGTCATAAAGGAATGGGTAATGTGGTTCTGCTCGAAATAGTCGTTAAGGGCGATGAGGTCAAGACGCAGTTCTTCCGGAATGATATGTACGCAAGCACCGCAGGTGAGCGCCGGATACATGTCCATCATCGAAGCGTCAAAACCATAACTGGCATAAGCCGCCACCCTGTGTTCTGGTTTCAGGTCATAGAACCTCTGATACCAATGGCAGAATGCCACAAGATTGGCATGGATAAGTTGACAGCCCTTAGGCACTCCGGTCGACCCCGACGTATAGAGCAATATGAACAAGTCGTCGGGGCTTGGGGAAGAAGGCAGCCCACCAGCTGATGGCAAAGCCGGAAGGTCCGACGTGAGCATCACGTCACCACTGTATTCGTCAACGATATCACGGAGTTCCTTATCGGCTATAAGCAGCTTGGCACCGGCATCCTGCATCATGAAGTTCAGACGCTCACGAGGATAGCTCGGGTCGAGCGGCTGATAGGCACATCCGCTTTTCAAAATGCCCAGAGAGGCGATGACCATCCATTCGCAGCGTGGAATCAGCACAGACACCACATCCTCACGAACCAGCCCCTTGGAACAGATGGCCGACGCTATGCGGTCGCTCAGTTCATCAACCTGACGATAAGTGTAGCTCTTATCCTTATAAACCACAGCCGTGGCATCTGGAGAGGATTGTGCCTGGCTACGGAAAAGCGACACGATGCTCTGGCTGTCGTCGTATGCCACGTCATTCTGGTTGAAACTGTCGAGAAGCGAAATCTGTTCTGAATTCACCAGGCTGATTTCACTCAGTTTGTTGCAATGGAGGAATCCGTCTACTACATTCTCATAGCTCTGGAGGAACTCTCTGATCAGCTCGCTTGAATATTCGTTAGAATTATATTCTGCCTTCACATGCACACAACCGTCGAGGATGAACGTCTTCAGATAAAGCGACACACCCGTGGTACTGTTGCACAGGCGTTCAGCCTTCATTGGCTTTCCGCACAACTGGCTGTCGGAGAAAAGCATGCCGTGCCAGGCGAACATGGAATTTGCCTGAAGATGCAAGTCAGTCATCAGGTCGGCATAACTGTATACGTCGTGCTTGCGGCAGCCGCTCATCTGGTCCTGACCATCAAGGATGAATTTCGCGACTGTGGTGTTTGAATCATATTTGGAATACACAGGCAAAGTCTTGACGAACATGCCGGAGGTGCGACTCATACGCTTTTCGCTGCGGCCGTTATAAACCGTAGTGAACAGCGATTCGTTTTCACCCGAAAATTCCGACAGAAGGAAAGCGTAAGCACTTGTAAACAAGCTGCTTTTAAACACTCCGCTGCGCTTGCAGAACGCATCCGCCTCTGACAGGTCGGTGCGCATGGTAAGAAGCATGCTGGACTCTTTATGATCTGGATCTTCCAGGTCGGGCTGAAGCTGTGTGAACGTGTCGCCGCAATCGAAAGCCGAAGCATACCACCGGCGGGCGTCATCCCATTCAGATGAGCTACGCAATTCCACCTCCCTGTCTGCCAACTCTGCAAGCGTGATTTCCTCGCCGCTTATCTCCATGCCCTTATATGCAAGGTCAATGTCGTGAAGTATAATGCTTATGGTACTGCCGTCAACTATGATATGATGGTAGTCGGTGAACAGATAATAATAATCAGGCGTGCGGAACAGACGGATGCGGAACAGACGGTCGTTGAGCAAATCAAACGGACATATCAATCCTGATTTCAGCAGCTCAATATCGTTGACGTCTTCCACTGTCAAGGTCCAGTTGTCGTCAAACTCCACGACCTGGATTGGTTCACCATCGGAATTCAGGCTGATTCGAGTGAACAGCGTAGGATGATTCTTCACTGCCTTCTCTACTGCTTTGCAAAGGTTTTGGGCATCAAGACTCCTGTCTAATCTGTACATATAAGGCAAATTATAACAAGGTTCGCCCTGATGTTCCATACATTCAATATATAGCCCCAATTGCGATTGGTTTAATACTGCTGACTTTACCATATTTTCGGGAATTATTTGTTAGTTTATCGTGTGTTAGTTATTAGCTTTCAAGAATTCCAAGATTTCCGAGAATTTCAAGATTTTCAAGTTTCAAGAATCATCGTGAATCGGAGTGCTTTCACCATTTCGTGCTGAATATCCTCGGATTGACCGTAACCATGAGCCATGCCCAATGCAAGTTATTCTGGTTCTCCACGCGCTGTAGCCGCTCCAGAGTTGATGTGCCGTGCATATAAGTATAGCCGGCGCTGAATTTCACTTCCTTCATCAAGTTGTATGCAATCGTGAAGTCAACTTCATGACCCAGTGTCATGCACGCATCATGTATCTTGCTGGCTACAGACAGATAGTGGTAAGAAGCCGACAACTGAAGATTCTTCATTGGATTATATGTACCGCCTATGAAGAGGTTCTGCAAACCTGGTGTATAACCGGCATAATAGGCTTTGAGATAGAAGAAGTCCATGGCGCCGTAAAACTGGTGGTGGGAACCGTAGATGGTGCTGAATCCGCGTACCTTCTTATGCAGGGTCAGCCCCATTGCACCGATTTTTGGAACTACCGGATTGTCATCTCCGCTAAGATAGTCATAACCCATATTTAGGGAGAAACAGCCCTGACGCCTGTATGTGGCCTTCAGGCTTCCCATATAGGCTGAAATAGGTGTACCGAATTCGTCTTTGCCTCGCTGGAAATAAAGGGCACCTTCACACAGCCAGTCACTTGGATGGAACGCCACATAGCCACCGAACAGCTGCTGATAATATGTTTCCGGATCTGATGTTTCTTCCGTAGTGATAGCATCCGATGCCGACATCTCTACACCGGTATTCATGAACAATAAAGAAAACGACAGAGGGAAGCGCGGCAGGTCATAATGATACCATAAAGTCTGCATGGTTTTATAGGGTTGAGTGCCATCGGTTGTGGTATATGTGGTACCGCCGTTTATGTTTTCAGCACGTTGATTATAGGCCAAGACACCATGAATCTTATGCCCGTAGCCTTCATAGCCGAAACGGAGGGCGTCGTGGGTGAGAGCTGTCATGCTCCAGTCGTTACTACCCAGAATACGCTCATCGTCGTAATTCAGATTCTGACGGCCCAACTGTAAGAACAGTCCCTGACGACTATGCAACCGTGCCCAAGCTTCATGCATGGTAAGAGTGCCATTGCCCTTCTGCCCCCACACACTCGTATGCTGGGCGGTCAGACGAACGTTGAGCCATTCCCGCTTGTAGTCAATCGACAGGCGGGTACGCTCCAATACGAAATTGGCCCTTTTCTCTGACACGTCGTCAACGCTGGGAAGACCGCCGCGACGTATCTCGCCACGACTCATCAGTTGGGCGTCAACCGTCAGAATGTTGTCGGGAGCCACACTGTCTGGTTCTTCCGAATCAACAGTGTCAGAAGAAATGTCCGGTTCTTCCCTCTCCACATTTTCAGAACCAGGCACTTCATCATAAGTATCAGGTAACTCCTTGCCCGACACCCATGCCGAATGCATCAGTAAAAATGAAAACATTACACAATATAATCTCATAATCGTTGGGTTTATGGGGTTATACTATATGTTTATTCCACTCTATTATTAAGTAATCTTCGAGGTAGTGGACAGCCGGTTGTTATTCGAATGTGAACAAGTCTATGAAACCGGTAAGGCGGAACACTGTCTTTATGTCGTCGTTCACATTGCGGAGCACAACGCTGCCACCATTCGCCATCGAACTCTTGAGAATGCCAAGCAATATGCGCAAGCCGCTCGAAGCCACATATTCCAAGTCACGACATTCGATTATTATCTTTTCGCCCTTGCTTTCCATCAATGGTTGCAAGGCCTTTTCCACCTCTGATGCTGCAGCGGTGTCCAATTCACCTTCCAAAACAGCGATTATCTCGCCATCTCTTTTTTCTACTGTTGTTTTCATTGTATTCTGTATTTAGGATTTAATGATTTTCTTCATCGTCAGCACATTCCGACCAGTTTTATTGCCCTGTCCGTCGGTCTGATGGACATATTCGTAGTTCACACTGTCCATCAACTCCCTGACGAGCAACAAACCGAGACCACCTATCGGACGGTCGGCAACCGACAAGGTGGTGTCTGCCATCGGGCATGTGGTAGGGTCGAACGGAGTGCCATAGTCTGTAAGCACGAATTTCATGCGTTCACCGTCATAACTTGCCGACAGTTCGATCTTGCCTTTTTGGTCTGGAGCATAAGCATAACTCATGGCATTGACTACCGCCTCCTCCACGGCAAGTTTCATCTGCGAAACGAGCGGTTTCGACAAGCCGGCACGAGTGGCGAACCCAACTACAAAACTATTAAGCGAGGTCACCTGATTCACGTCGTTATCCAACTCAATCCTGTCCGTAAGCAATTCGCTGGAAATGGTCTGACCCTTGTATTTGATTGCCAGCATCGTGAGGTCATCGCTATGCTCAGTGTTATCCATGAAGAGAGTAACGTCGGACAGCACCTTATCAACCATCTGCTGGGCGCTCATGCCCGAATCCAGGCCCTTCAAGCTGGAATGTACACGGTCTAAACCATACAATTCACGCGACTTGTTGCGTGCCTCGGTCAAGCCGTCTGTATAAAGGAATATCGAAGTGCCAGGAGATAAAACGATTTCCTGACTCTTGTATTTCACCGTGTCAAACACTCCAACCGGAAGATGTGCGGTGGCAGGAAGGGTCTGAAGGTCGTTGCCTATCAGTATCGGAAGGTCATGGCCGGCATTACAATAACGCAAATGGCCTGTCGGCAAATCCAAGACTCCCACAAATATCGTGGAGAACATATTGGTGTGGTTGTTGCGGCACGCAATGGCATTAAGGCTTTTCATTATTCTCGACGGATTGCTTTCGTTTGACGATACAGCACGGAAAATAGCCTCTGTCATGGCCATTATCAGCGCTGAAGGAATTCCCTTTCCGCTCACGTCGCCTATGCAGAAGAAGAGTTTCTCGTTGCGTATGGAGAAATCATAAAGGTCGCCTCCCACCTGCTTGGCAGGAACCAGCGTGGAGCCAATGTCGACCGATTCGTCCGACAGTGCTGTGTTAGGAAGGATTGACGATTGGATATTGCTCGCTATTTGCAACTGGCTGTCTATATATGTCTGCCGGGTTTTTGACTCGTTCAATATTCGCTGTTCCCTTGCATAACGCATAATGATAAACAGCAAGACGCATATGGCAAAGACATTCAGAAGCAGTATATACCAGAACAGTCTGTTCAGGCTGGAAAACGCCTCATTCTCATAGCAGACAACGCATATCTGCCAGTGAGGCTTGCCTTTCATATTAGTATAGAATGCGATGGCATCGTTGCCCGATTCCTCTCCACGGAATTTCAGCAACTTGCTCCTGCCGCTGATGCTGTAGCGCCGCTCAACGGTGCTGTCATTTATAAGACTTACAACCTGAGAGGCATCATTCGCCTTGTTGGCAGATGAAGAGGGTGTGGAAATCGGTATGCCGTCTTCGGTCATCAGCACCACAAACGTGGATGGATACATATGACGATAGTCCAAGGTGTCGTTCAGCCAGCTTAAAGACAGGTCCGCTCCGGAAACACATGCCAAATTGCCGGAATCATCATATATCGGCATGGAGCAAGTGGTTACCATCATTTCAGTACCGTCTTTGTCGATATATGGATTAGTCCAGTAGAAATCGTCGGATTTAACGGGTTCTACGTATAAGTCTTTCTTGCTGTAATCATGATTTGAACCAGCAACTTGATAAGAGTAAATCGAATCGCCCTGACGCTTGGCATAGGGTTCAAACAGACTGTCTTTCTGTGAATAATATCCGGGACGGAAACCAATCCAGCTGCCAGTCAAGATTGGATTTTCCCTGGTTTGTGTTTCAACTATGTCGAACATGGAATTTGCGTCAGACAAATGTTGACGGATGCTACAGTCATAATTATTGAGGATGGCCTGAGTCTGATTAAGCATCCCTTTCACGATGATGGCCTTCATCGTCAGTTCGCTCTCAGCACGATATTCCAGCTCCTCGCCCAGAATATTTCTTGAACTGAAATACTGAACGATTGAAATAATCTGAAGCAGCAATGCCGCAACAATTATTATTACCAATCCGTTTTTTCCCTTCATATCGTGTCTCTATAATTGACTCCAAGAATCAATTGTCATGTTTTTCAAAACCCGTAACAAGTCGGGAACGTATAAATCAAACCGCCATACTGCTAATATGGCGACAAAATTAGTTTTCCTTATGAAGTATGCGATTGGTCACACGCTCGACAGAAATCAAATTACCGTATTCGTCAACTATCTCCACATTCCAGACATGAGTGGATTTTCCGCCATGAAGTAGAGTGGCTTTACCATAAACCTTGCCCTCCATAGGCGACATAGCCAGATGAGTGCCCGACACCTCAGTGCCGCAAACCAGACACTGCTCGTCAAGACCGGTCAGATGCACACTGCCGGCACCAGCTACCGTCTCTGCAAGCGTGAGCGAAGCACCGCCATGCAGAATGCCGAAGTACTGGCGAGTCCTGCCATCTATTGGCATCTCAGCCAAAGCAACATCATCATCCGACGGTAAAAATCTGATGCCCAATGCCTCTACCATCGTGCCTATCATCTTTGAATTCAATATGTCACATTCGGATTGGGTCAACATATATTCTGCATTTCTTATTTCATGTTTTCCTTTTTTACTATCTGCTCTTTATTCCAATTTCGAATTATCCTTATTCCGGTTTTCAAGTTTTCCTTATTCCAATTCTAAAATTTACTTTATTCCAAACTTACCTGTTCTCATCTTACCTACATTCACTGTTCCATCTTAAGCTCCTTCAAAAAGGCATTGCGCCACACGTAATAAGGCATTTTCATGAGATGGGAATTATAGAAACGACGGTCGCCAGTAACTTCCTTTCCTATGAAATCAGGCTTTTCGAAAGGTTCGTCCTCGCTTGCCAGTTCCACCTCTGCCATTATCAGTCCCTCATTGTCGCCATGGAATTCATCCACCTCAAACGTATGTCCGGCAAAGTCCACAAGCCAACGGGTTTTGTCTATGCGGCCGGGACCACAAAGGTTCAGGAGTTGGACTCCGTCTTCTGACGACACCTCCGTCTCGAACTCATAACGTGAAAGGCCTTCTTTATTCGACGGGCCTTTTATCGTCAGATAGGCCTTGTCATCGCGTATCCTCACACGGACTGTACGACCCGGAGCGGTATCGAAATAACCCTGCTGAATATGGCTTTTCGACTTGGCAAGAGTCTTGAATTCACCATCAACTATGAATTTGCGCTCTATTTCGTAATGCATAAGAATAAAACTTTATTTACTGCTGTCGTCACTGCCGGCAAACTCCATCAAGTAGGCTTTTATAAACTCGTCTATCTTGCCGTCCATCACTCCGGTCACGTCGGAGGTCTGATAATTCGTGCGGTGGTCCTTCACCCTACGGTCGTCAAACACATAAGAACGGATCTGACTGCCCCACTCTATCTTCTTCTTGCCCGCCTCTATCTTCTCCTTTTCCGCCATACGCTTCTTCAGTGCACGGTCATAGAGTTGGGAACGGAGCAGACGCATCGCATTCTCGCGGTTCTCCGTCTGCTTACGCGTCTCGGTATTTTCAATCAGGATTTCCTCTTCCTCGCCTGTGTCGGGGTCAACATACTGATAGCGCAGACGTACTCCGGTCTCCACTTTGTTCACATTCTGACCACCCGCACCGCTACTGCGGAAAAGGTCCCAGCTGATTTTGCTCTTGTCAATCACCACCTCTATGCTGTCGTCAACCAATGGGGTGACAAACACACTGGCGAAGCTGGTCATGCGCTTGCCCTGGGCATTGTAAGGCGACACACGGACCAGACGGTGTACGCCGTTCTCGCCTTTCAGGAATCCGAAGGCCTGGTCGCCCTCTATCTCCATCGTCACTGTCTTGATTCCGGCTTCATCACCATCCTGATAGTTGCTTATAGTCACTTTATATTTATGCGACTCAGCCCAACGCTGATACATACGCATGAGCATCTGGGCCCAGTCCTGACTCTCTGTGCCGCCGGCACCCGAATTGATTTTCAGTACGGCGTCCATGTTGTCGGCCTCATCGCGAAGCATGTTCTTAAGCTCCAGATTCTCAATCAAGTGAAGAGCTGTGGAATAGTCGCTGTCAACCTCCTCCTCGCTCACAAGTTCCTCCTTGTAATAGTCGAAAGCAAGTTCGAGTTCTTCTGTCGCACTTTTAACTGCCTTATAGCCGTCTATCCACTTGCGCAAGTCCTTCACTTTCTTCATCTGCTGCTCTGCTGACTTCTGGTCATTCCAAAAGTCGGGCGCCTGGGTGCGAAGTTCTTCTTCTTCAACCTCAACCAGCTTCTGCTCAATACCTAAATACCTGTACAATGCGTCGGTACGCTCTTTTAAGTCTTTTAATTGGTCGGATGTAATCATATAATGTTAAATTTATGCAAAGGTAATCAAAATAGATGGATAATTCAACTATTTTTATTAAGTTTGCATATTCAAATGCATAAAATACTTTTATTTAGGATTACATGAGTCGGATTAACTACTAAACTGAATTATGAAAAAATTCATCACTACCATATTTCTGCTGACATTCGTCATAACCGGGAAAGCCCAGTTCTTCAGTTTCGGTTTCCCCGACGAATTCTTCGGACCCTCCGAGCCAACATATGAAGAGGCGGAATACGACGGCACCGAAAGCGAGATGGAGGCATTCATGAAAGCCAATTTCCAAAACCCTGCGAACCAGAGGGATGTGAACGGAAATATCGTCATAACCTGTATTATCAACGATGCTGGAGAAGTGGTTGAAACCCAGGTGAGCAGAGGGCTCAGAACGGCATTCGACCGAGAAGCGAAACGAGTGGCGGCACTCATGAAATTCAAGCCTGTAAACAATGGAAACGCACAGCCCGAGAACGACGACAACAAACCACAGGAGGATAATTCGGGTACAAGACCACGACAAAGAGACAATAATTCCGACAGTGCTTTCTCATCGGGCAACAGCAATCAGGATAACAGCTATTCCAACGGTGAATTTTCCAGTGGATCGTCCAACAACCGATACAGAGGCAACAACCGTAACAACAGAAGGGGAAGCAACAGAATTTTCAACGTCACATTCCCTATCAAGAACGGACGACTCAATTTTCTGAATCTCAACACAATAGACGTATAGCCGACAATCGAAAGGTTATCGTTGGCATCTGATCGGACTTTCAGTTTATTCAAAGACGCCCGATTTCGTCTGTAAGAAACAATGGGTTATCTGCTGATTCTGAACATTTATTTTGAATCAGCAGTAGGTTTCGAGAATCTTTTGGCTAATTTACTTACCAAGAAAAGTCCCAGCGGTATTGCCAGCAACACCCCCACGGAATTTGCGAAGAAGTCAATCAAGTCACCACTACGGCATGAGGTCAGATATTTCTGACATAATTCCATCAGCCCGCCTAAGAGAATAGGCAACACAACTATCCACAGTATCCACTTGGAATAATCGCCGCGGTCATTGCCGTTACGGAAATAATCAAACCAGTAGACACAGCACAATGAGCCATACATCACGAAGTGAGCCCACTTGTCCCATAACGGAACTTCTGCCAAAGGGGGAATTTCGGGGATTGGCATCAACGACAAAGTCATGACTCCTATCGTTGCCAATATGGACAATACATATCGTTTCATAATGCAAAGGTAGTGATTTTATTTCATTTGGCATCCTTATTTGCTTTATTCGTCATTTTTGCGTAAATTTGCAACTGATTTCGCTAAATTAGCTACAATTTAAAACCAAAGATGAGCAAAAGAGAGAATTTTGGAAGCAAAATCGGTGCGATACTTGCAACAGCCGGGTCAGCCGTCGGACTGGGTAACATATGGAGATTTCCAATTGAAACCGGAAAGAACGGCGGTGCGGCATTCATTTTGATTTACATCTTATGCATACTGCTGCTCGGGCTTCCCCTGATGCTCAGCGAGTTTATTGTTGGAAGGAACACACAGTCTAACGCTACTGGTGCATTCCATAAGCTTGCCCCGGGCACTCAATGGAAATGGGTTGGAAGATTGGGGGTGTTTGCCAGTTTCATCGTGCTCAGCTACTATGCCGTGGTGGCGGGATGGACAGTGAAATATGCGGTGCTCGCCATAGGCAACCAGTTTCAGGGAGCCGACACAGACGCGCTTATCCAGACATTCCAGGATTTCTCTTCCAAGCCATGGGAACCGGTGTTTTATCTCGTGGGATTCATTTTAATAACACACGCGGTCGTGGTGTTGGGGATAAAAAAGGGAATAGAAAAAAGCGCAAACATACTGATGCCACTGCTGTTTATCATCATTTTGGTGCTGGTGGTGTGCAGCATCCTGCTGCCGGGTTCTTCCGAAGGACTCCACTTCATGCTTAAGCCCGACTTCTCGAAGATAAACGGGAGCATTGTCCTGAATGCATTAGGACAGGCATTCTTCTCACTTTCTCTCGGACTCGGATGCCTCTGCACATATGCGTCGTATTTCAAGAAAAGCACAAATCTGCCGAAGGCGGCAATGAGCATCATCACCATCGACACTCTCATTGCACTTATGGCGGGATTCATCATCTTCCCTGCCACATCGGCTGCGGGATTACCGCTCGATTCGGGAACCATGGGGCCGCAACTCATTTTCATTACCCTGCCCCACGTCTTTCAGCAGGCTTTCGCTGCTATCCCGTGGCTCGCCTACATATTTTCGGTGTTGTTCTTCATACTGCTCATCCTGGCAGCTCTCACAAGCACCATATCTATGCACGAGATAGCCACATCCTACATGAAAGAGGAATACGATATGCCTCGATATAAAGCGGCAACAATACAAACGGCATCATGCATCGTACTGGGAATAATGTGTTCGCTGTCGTTCGGATTGATGGGCGATGTGAAAATCTTCGACATGACCATTTTCGAAACCTGTGACTGGATTGTATGTAAGTTCTGCATGCCTATCGGAGGAATATTCACATCCATATTCGTGGGATGGTACTTGAAGAAAGAACTTGTGAAAAGAGAAATCACAAATGAAGGCAGCATTAAAGTGCCGTTATTCAATGCGCTGATATTCATACTCAAATATCTGGCACCAATCGCCATATTGGCCATTTTCCTCAGCCAGTTTAACATCGTATGATTGGGTGAATTTCATATCCCGCAACTTTAAGTCAGACAGTCAACTGAATAACCAGACAAATCGTACGCTTATCGATTTAAGCATCAAAAGAAATCGTAAACACGAAAACAGAAACTTTCAAACTCGTAAACTTGTCAACTGAAATAAATTATGCGTGAAAATTTCGGAAGTAAGATAGGAGCAGTGCTTGCAGCCGCCGGGTCAGCCGTAGGACTTGGAAATGTATGGCGATTCCCGATTGAAACGGGCCGCAACGGAGGCGCTGCATTCATACTCGTATATATAATATGTATCATAGTTCTGGGGTTGCCGCTTATGATCAGTGAATTCCTCATCGGACGCAGCACACAGGCTAACACTGCGAGAGCATTCCAGAAACTTGCTCCCGGAACACAATGGAAATGGATAGGACGACTCGGTGTGTTCACAGCATTCTTCATTCTTTGCTATTACGGAGTAATCGCCGGATGGACAATTGAATATGCGGTGCTGGCCATGGGAAACCAATTCGCAGGAAAAAGTGCGGAAGATTTCCCACAGATATTCAGCGAATTCTCTTCCGGCTCATGGTTGCCGGTTGTGTGGATGGCTGTATTTGTGCTGATGACACATTTCGTTATCGTGAAAGGCGTGACGAAAGGCATAGAAAGATGGTCGAAAGTTCTGATGCCACTGCTGTTCATCATGATTATGGTACTCGTGGTGTGTTCTGTCATGCTGCCTAACGCAAGCGAAGGAATCAACTTCCTGCTGCAACCCGATTTCAGCAAAGTGGACGGAGGCGTGGTGTTAAGTGCTATGGGACAGGCTTTCTACTCGCTATCGCTCGGGATGGGATGTCTGTGCACCTACGCTTCTTATTTCGGCAAAAAGACAAACCTTGGGAAAACGGCTCTGCAAGTGTGCGTTATCGACACGTTAATAGCCCTTATGGCTGGATTCATCATCTTCCCGGCTGTCACCTCGTCGGGCTATAGCCTATCGGAGGGTGACATAGGGCCGTCGCTCCTCTTCATCACGCTGCCTAACGTCTTCCAACAGGCGTTTGGAAGCATTCCGTGGCTCGCATACATCTTCTCGGTGATGTTCTACCTGCTCATCATTCTCGCAGCTCTGACAAGCACCATATCACTCCACGAAGTAGTCACTTCATATATGTCGGAGGAATTCAATATGCCGAGAAAGAAGGCGGCTATATGGGAAACAGGAGGCATCATCTTTTTCGGCATATTCTGTGCACTCTCATTCGGAGTTCTAAGCGACGTGAAACTCTTCGGACTCAACATCTTCGACATCTTCGACTGGACATCGTCGAAGATATTCCTGCCAATAGGCGGATTATTCATATCATTGTTCACAGGATGGTATCTCGACAAGAAACTGTTTAAAGACGAACTGACAAACTATGGTGCTACAAGGGCACACTATCTGAAAATCATCATTTTCGCACTGAGATACATCGTACCGGTGGCTATCATCGGTATAATCCTTAATCAATTCGGAGTACTCACAATCCTACAATAATCCACAAACCATTAAGAATCTATATATTCTAGATTCGTTAGGATTGTCATAGCCAATGGAATCAATAGAATTTCTAGAATTGCTAGAAATGCAAGAGTAGCTAGCATTGCTAGAGCCAATGGAAAATAGAATATCTTGAATTTCCGGAAGGCCCGGAATCCCCGGAAATCCCCATAAATCCCGGAATCCCCGGAAAGCCCGGAATCCCCGGAAAACCCGGAAAGCAAAATAAAAACAAAGAGCGCCGGCACTCTCGTGTCGGCGCTCTCAGTTAAAAAAGGCGGCTACCTACTCTCCCGCATTGCGGTGCAGTACCATCGGCGTGCACGGGCTTAACTTCTCTGTTCGGGATGGGAAGAGGTGGGACCCCGCGGCTATAACCACCTGAATATAAGGATTGAAATTCGGACAGAAAGAGATGAACAAACGGTATCCACGATTTTACAGAGCTTTACAGCTGACATCAACTCAGGCTATTTACGGGCAATTAGTAAGGCTCGGCTTTGACGTCACCGCCTTTACACCTGCCTCCTATCAACGTCCTAGTCTCGGACGACCCTCAGAGATCTAATCTTGCGGCCGGCTTCGCGCTTAGATGCATTCAGCGCTTATCCGATCCCGACGTGGCTACCCTGCGGTGCACCTGGCGGCACAACAGGCGGACCAGAGGTCGGTCAGGCACGGTCCTCTCGTACTAGTACCCGAGCCGCGCAAATCTCAACGCCCACGATAGATAGAGACCGAACTGTCTCACGACGTTCTGAACCCAGCTCGCG